>Ga0116153_10000996_pt1 | contig 29432 bp, 19 predicted proteins | sample AD_UKC028_MetaG_FD_89896 | JGI IMG/M metagenome (GOLD analysis project Ga0116153, IMG submission 89896) | Active sludge microbial communities of municipal wastewater-treating anaerobic digesters from USA - AD_UKC028_MetaG | ecosystem: Engineered > Bioreactor > Anaerobic > Digestate | place: USA...
AATATATTTATAATATTAACCCTAAGATCAGTTTAATCAACCACCCCGGCCGGGTATATAACTTTGTATATATCATATAATCAATCGTCCCGGCCACCCCTCCTTCAAAAGGAGGGGAAACTTCTAACAATCTTTCCTGCCATAAAACTACCCTTAGGTTGACGACTATGCCCCACGGGGGGAAACGGTTGCTATCCATTTAAATAGTTTGTTACATTAATTGTAAAATGCTCCCGAATGCAACAAATTCAGAAATCCGGAGTCTGTTAGTCGGAAAAACTGAACTGAATGCCTTCCTCCATTAATTATTACAATTGGAAAACCTGCAGTTGCAATCTGCCGGTAAAAACATACCATTCGTCGATTGGGAGTTTACCAGTCTCCCGGTTCAGTATAATTTTACGTGATAAACCAAATACTAAAAAATGAAAAAGATCGTGATTTCAGCTTTGACAGCTTTATTATGTGTTTCATTATCAGCACAAAATGCTCCGGTTCTTAAATTAAACCTTGAAAAAAACAAAGTTTACCGCATGCGCTCAGTAACTGAACAGACTGTTGCCCAGACAGTGAATGGCATTCAGCAGAACGTTGTAACAGATGTTACTTATGCCATGTCGCTTAAAATGCTCGACAAAACAAATGATTTCATTGTCACGGAAATTCATTTTGATACGATTATAACAAACACTAATTCAATGGGTAAGGCGACAATTATAAATTCAACTCTTGAAGGTGATATGAAATCGTCTGAAATAGGTGATATAATGTCGTGCATTATGAACAGGATAAGCCGGAATGCACTGTACGTGAAACTTGATTACAGCGGCAAGCCTCTTGAAGTTGTCAATCAGAAGATGCTTTCAGACATGGTGCTCAAAGATACAAGTTCAATTACTCTTACAGGTCCCGTCGCTGATGCAATAAAGAAACAGGTTGTATCAAGTGTCAGCTCCGAAAGTCTGATGAGGATGATAGATATTTTCACCTGGACTCTTCCTGCAAAACAGGTTGCCACAGGCGAAAAATGGCAGATGAACCAGGTGACAAACTCCGGCGGCATGTCACTTGAGATAAAAACGACCTGTAAGCTCGATGATATACAGGGAGAAACAGCTTTAATATCCTCGGAATCAGCAATTAACCCAGCTCCGGGTGCCAGGCCCATTCAGTCTCCGGGCGCCACTGTTACTTATGATAATCTTAAAGGCATGAGCAAATCAGCTATTCTGACAGACATTAATACAGGCCTTACTATAAAAAATGAAGCAAAGACACATATCTCAGGAAACCTTGGGGTGAGCGGCCCCGGATTCAGCATGGATATTCCTATGGACATAAACGGCGAATCAAAGGTTTATCTGGTTAAATAATCTGAATAACAAGGAAATATGAAAATAATATCAGGCTTACTGATGCTGCTTGTAACAGTGGCATCACAGGCTCAGACTATAAACGGAAAAGTATGTTACGGGAAGGATAAATCGCCCGTTCAGTTTGCATCGGTTGCACTTTTGCAGCTTCCCGATTCATCAATGATAACCGGCGGCATAACCCTGACAGATGGCGCTTACAGCCTCGACAGGATCAAGCCGGGGAACTATTACCTGCGCGCCAGCTTTGTAGGCTTCAGGAACGGAGGTAAGCATGTGACAGTTAGTGAGGGACAGAAAGAGATCACTCTCGACACTATTTATCTTAATGAGATATCAACAGAACTTGGTGAAGTGACTGTTGTCGGAGAAAGGCTTAAAGGTAAAGAGATGGTCGACCGTACTTCCTATGCAATTCCCGAAGTGATATCGAAGACTGCAAGCAATGGTTACGACATCCTTAAGAAGATCCCGCAGGTGAATGTTGATTTTCAGAATAATATCACTCTTAACGGAAGCAGTAATTTCATAATCCAGGTCGACGGACGCCAGCGCGACAGGGAATTCCTGGCACGGCTGCTTCCTTCAGATATCCAGAGCATTGAGATCGTCAATAATCCTTCAGGTAAGTATGAAGGCAATATAGATGGTGTAATAAATATTATACTGAAAAAGGAAGCCAGATATGGTATTAGCGGAAATGTTGCCGGAAGCCTGAAACCTTTTAACAGGGTCACAAGCGCCGTGACGGGAAGCATTGACTATTCAGTAGGCAAGGTTACTTTCTATACAACAGCCTTCTCCTTTGTCCAGAACCTGAACATAAACAGCAGGAATGAAAACAGGTTCACCTCTCTGGATTCACTCACAAGCATGACCGGCAGGGGAGATATAAATGTTGGGCAGACTTCGGTGAACAGCGGCTTCGACTATTATGTCAATGATAAGAACAATATAAGCTTCAACGTGAGTTATAAGCCGACTTTCCAGAATGTTGACATGCCTAACAGCACTATACTTTATAAGAGTCTTGTTCCCCTGAACAGCATTCTTTCAACTGTTGATGAGAAATCGCGCAGCAATGAAACAGCTTTCTCACTTTTCTATAAAAAGACCTTTGACAAACAGATAGAGGAGTTCACCGCCGAGGCAAACTATTATATGTTCAGGTCGGATGAAAACAATATTTTCAGCAATACGCGTTACCTGTACAACAGCAATGATGTACTTGACAACTATTCGCGCATTGAGGATAACCTGAACAGGCGAAACTACTTCATGACAAAGCTCGATTATGTCTACCCTCTGGGCATGTATGCTAAACTTGAGACAGGCTACCAGTTCTATTACCAGCAGATGGCATACGATTTCAATATCGACCTGGGTGAGGATAATAATCTCTTTGAATATAATGAGTTCAGGAATTCAGCTTACGGAGGTGTAACCCTTAACCTGAAAAAATTCGGTTTCCAGACTATGCTGAGGGTTGAGAACAGCCATATTGATGCTGATTCGGTTTCAAAGCCTGATTACACTTGTTTACTTCCTTCGGCAAACCTGCAGTATAAGTTCTCTGCTTCGCATAACCTCAAGTTTACTTACAATAGAAGGATAAACAGGCCCGGGATCTATGATATGAATCCTTACTGGCGGATTGGTTCAAACTATGCAATTACCCAGGGTAATCCGGATCTGCGTCCCGATTATCGCGACAGGCTGCAGCTTACATATACCTGGAACTTCGGGAGCAATTATTTCTCACCTTATATTTATGATGAGTTCTTCTCAGATAAAACAGGGAACCGTTACAGCCTCGTGCAGTCGCCTGTAACCGGGTCGTGGACAACGCTTTCAAAGCCATATAACCTGCTGACAGGCTATGAGATGGGAGGTGGTGTGAATGCTATGCTCTGGTACGTGAACATCAATGCAAGGATTTTCAAGGGCCATTTTGATGGCTATTCTGAAACAGGATTCTCGATACCTCCAAGGGATTACTTCTCATACTCAGTAACAGGCTATGCCTACGGCAACCTCGACAAGAAAAAGAAAATCACCGGTTTCCTTTATATGAACTATAACGGGGTGAATATAAATGCACAGTCAAAGACCTATTCGCTTCCACTGTATGGTCTTGGCGGGCAATATCAGCTGAAGAGCCATTCTTTTGGCGTTTTCTGGCTGCTGCCTTTCAGCCATACTGTTAATTTTCAGCGTACCGAGACTGAAACACCAGTATATAACTCAACAAGCAGCACAGGAATCGATATTGCCAATTTCATTCAGTTCCAGTACTCATATAAATTCAATAAGGGTAAAAATGTGAAGAAACTCGACCGCAAGGTTCAAGTGGAAAGCGACAGCAAGAGCCAGGCTATAGGGAGGTGAGATTTGAGATGTGAGATGTGAGATTTGAGATTTGAGGAGTGAGGAGTGAGGAGTGAGGAGTGAGATGTGAGGCATGAGTGTAGTGTCGTAAGTAATGAGGTTTGAGATATGTAGTGAAGATTGGTAAGAAACGGCTCCCCTCCTTCGCCTTCGCGTAGCCGCTTCGGCAGAGCAAGGCCTGGAGGGGCCGGGGGTGGGTTAGGATTAGTCAAGATTTGAGATTTGAGATGTGAGGAGTGAGGAATGAGATGTGAGATGTGAGATTTGAGATATGAGATGTGAGATGTGAGATGTGAGATGTGAGATGTGAGATGTGAGGAGTCAGGATTCAGTAACATAACAAATGTGGAGGTATATGCGGGTTCCCCTCCTGGGAGGGGCAAGGGGTGGGTTTTTTCAGAAATGTAACCGGTAGCCGGTATTGAGTAAGCACCGAGACACGGAGACCACAGAGATTCACAGAGTAATCTTTGTGGTCTCCTTATAAAATAATTTCCCCTGTTTTCAGTTATTATAGCTGAATTTGAGTAATTTAGATATCTTATCAGCATTTCTGGAAAATATTAAAAGGAGGAAATACTATGAACATGGAGAGTAATGAAAACAAGGGCTCTTTTCAGGGCAATAATGCCGGTACCGACATTAACGACAAGCTTGAAAAGGCAAGACAGGAAGGTGAAAGGAAGGGTGTAAAAAGGGCTTACAGGACAAGCTTCCTGCCTCTGCTGATCTTTGCTGTGATTGTTATATTTCTCTACATGCGTGATCATAAGAAACAGCTTAATCAGATGGAGAGCCAGAAGACTACCCTTACAGGCGAAATATCAGTAAGGGACTCTCTTATAAATGAATGGATTTCAACATTTGATGAGATTGAAAAGAATATCGCGCTTATTAAGGAGAAACAGAATTTCATTACAATAAATTCAAAGGGAAATGAATTGCCTGAAGACAGGCGAATTAAAATTCTTGAGGATATTCAGACAATAAACACTCTCCTTGAACAGAACAAGAAGAAGATTGCTTCACTGACCAGACAGCTTGCAAAATCAGGGGTTACAATAAAGGCTCTTAATCAGAAAGTAGCTGACCTGGAACTTGAAATAAAGAAAAGCGAGAATCTTGTGTCTGACCTTAAAAATGAGCTTGTTGACAAGGATTTTGAGATCGAACAGCTGAATGTACAGGTGGATATAATGCAGGAAACAATCGAACAGAAAGATGAGGTGATTGTAAGTCAGATAAATGAGCTGAACAAGGCTTATTATGCCTGCGGAACTTTCAGGGAGCTGAAAGCAAAGGGCCTGCTGACAAAGGAAGGAGGGTTTATCGGACTTGGCAGAACAAAGACAATTGCTGAGAATTTTTCAGATACTGTTTTCATACAGATCGATATCACTAAAACAAAATCGATACCTGTAAATTCAAAAGAAGCAAAACTTATCTCTGAACATCCCGGAACTTCATATTCCTTCATACGTGAAGGTGATCTGATTGATCATATTGAAATCAAAGATCCTGCAGAATTCTGGCGCATATCGAAATATGCCGTGGTGGAACTGGGGAAGTAGGTTGTAATTTATTGTAATTCGCTGCGCTGTAATTCGCTTCGCTGTAATTCATTGTAGTCACTTTTAAGTACGGCGAAGCCAAATTACGCGCAAAGCGCTAATTACGCCCGCAGGGCAAACTACTTAACCCTGAACGGCTTCACCTTCCATATCTTATCGCAGTAATCCTGTATTGACCTGTCGGATGAAAACTTGCCCATCCTTGCGACATTGAGCACAGCCATCCTGTCCCACTCCGGGCTGTTTTTCCAGGTTTCTGCAACAAGATCCTGGCAGGAAACATAGAGCGGATAATCTGCAAACAACATATACTGATCATCACGCAACAGCCTGTCGGTGATTGGTCTGAACAGGTTTTTGTCGCCTTTTGAGAACAATCCGGAATTTATCATGTCAATTACCTGGTGAAGCTCCTCATTGTATTCGTATATGAAGGCAGGATTATAGCCGTATCTTCTTGTTTCTTCTACCTGTGAAGCAGTGAGTCCGAAAAGGAAGAAGTTTTCAGCTCCAACCTCTTCACGGATCTCAACATTGGCTCCGTCGAGTGTGCCGATAGTAAGTGCCCCGTTGAGGGAGAACTTCATATTGCCTGTACCGCTGGCTTCCTTGCCGGCTGTTGATATCTGTTCAGAAAGGTCTGCTGCCGGGTAGATATTCTGGGCATTTGTCACATTGAAATCAGGGAAGAAGACGACCTTTAGCCTGTCACGTACGTCGGGATCATTGTTCACCACTTCACCTACCGAGTTGATAAGCTTTATGATGAGTTTTGCTATGTGATATCCGGGAGCAGCCTTGCCTCCGAAGATAAAGGTACGGGGGGCAATATCAATATCCGGGTTCTGCTTTACGCGCAGGTAGCGGGTGATTATGTTCAGAACATTCAGATGCTGGCGCTTGTATTCATGAATGCGTTTTACCTGGACGTCGAACATTGATGAGGGATCGACAATTATGTCTGTTCTCTCCTTAATAAGGGAGGCCAGACGCAGCTTATTTTCAATCTTAACCTTTCTGAACTGCTCCCTGAATGAAGCATCTACAGCAAAAGGCTCAAGTTTCTTCAGCTCATCAAGCTTCCCGGGCCATTTGTCGCCTATCGATTCAGTCAGCAGCCTGCTTAATCCCGGATTGCTCAGCACCATGAAACGCCGTGGAGTTACCCCGTTCGTCACATTCTGGAATTTTTCCGGGTACATGTCAACCCAGTCATGCAGCACAAGCTCTTTGAGAAGACCGGTATGGAGAGCTGCCACGCCGTTTATAGCATTGCTGCCGGCACAGGCCAGGTTAGCCATCCTTACATATTTCCCGCCTGTCTCATCTATTATTGACATCCTCGACAGCTTACCGTCATCACCGGGAAAACGCCTGCTTACCTCCTGCAGAAAACGATGGTTGATCTCATAGATTATTTCAAGCACCCTCGGAATAAGGTAGTTAAACAGCCCGACTGACCATTTTTCAAGAGCCTCTGGCAAAAGAGTATGGTTTGTATATCCGAATGTCCTGCAGGTTGTGTTCCATGCTGTATCCCAGTCGACGTCATACTCATCAACAAGTATGCGCATAAGCTCGGCAACAGATACTGAAGGATGGGTGTCATTCAGCTGAATGGCCCACCTCTTGTGAAAATCCTCTGGTTTACCATCATTCCTCAGGTGCATCCGCATCATGTCCTGAAGTGAACAGGATACAAAAAAATACTGCTGTTTGAGCCGCAGTTTCTTCCCTTCATGCATCTCATCGTTGGGATACAGTACCTTGCTTATATTCTCCGACTTAACCTTGTAATCAACAGCCTTGTAATAATCGCCCAGGTTGAATGAAGTGAAATCGAAGGATTCTTCAGCTTCAGCCTTCCACAGGCGGAGGAAGTTGCATGAATTCACGCGGTAACCCATAATCGGAGTGTCGCATGGTACTCCGGTAACCTTATATGCCGGCTTCCACCTGAAGCAGGTGCGTCCTTCGGAATTCTGATATGCTTCAGTGTGTCCTCCAAAGTTCACATTTACAGCAAGTTCAGGTCTTATGCTCTCCCAGGGATTACCCTTCCTCAGCCATTTGTCAGTTCTCTCAACCTGCCAGCCGTCAACAATATCCTGGTCGAAGATGCCGAACTCATAGCGGATACCGTAGCCTATTGCCGGTATCTGCTGTGAAGCCAGTGAGTCGATATAACAGGCTGCGAGCCGTCCCAGGCCTCCGTTACCCAGTCCGGGTTCTTCCTCCTGTGCTATTATCTCGTCAAGACTGAAACCAAGCTCTTCAACAGCCCGTTTCATGTTATCATAAATATTCAGGGCAATAAGGTTTGAACCAAGATGAGGCCCAAGCAGGAATTCAGCCGACAGATAACTAACAAGCCTTACATTTTTGTCATCAAAAACGGCATTCATCGTCTTGTGTTCCTTCTGGAGAAGCCTGTCGCGGACGGTAAATGACACAGCCATGTAGAGATCATTCAGAGAGGTGTTCACTATATTTCTTCCCTGCTGGTAGAACAGGTGTTCAGTGATTGCCTGTTTAAGTGATTCAACATCCATTCCTGTGCGGGCATCAAGGCCTGCAATACTGCCATTTTTTGTTTTGCTGTCGCTTTTCTCCATTTCTTCAGACATTACCGGTATTATTGTTTTATAATGAAGATGAAAAGTTACAAAAAAATATTAAGTGATTTGAAATTGTTTCTCACCGCGAACAAGATCAGGGCCGTTTCTCTTTCGCAGCCGGGTTCATTGTAAATTATATTCTGTTTATCTTGTCCTGCAAATTATTTAATATGAGTATCGGGAATTAATAATAAAATGTTTATTAGATATTTCTTTTCGGCCTCACCCCCTCTTATCCTGCATTGCTAAAAAAAACACAATCTGGTTTTAAAGTCCCTCTCACCTGGGAGAGGGATTTAGGGTGAGGCAATGCATGTAAAAGTTACCTTAATTTATTACTGAAAACCGATAGTCATATTATTTTATTCATTAAATTGATTTAAAAATTTCAAGATGAGATCTACAATATTCAGATTAAGTGCTCTGGTGGCAGCGGCAGTGATTTCAGGATGTTCAGCAGGCAATAAAACTTCTCAGCCGGAAGAGAAACCTGCCGGGAAAAACTATTATGTGGCGGCATATATATGGCCTTCATGTCACAATGATCCCCTTGGCAGGGATAAACTATGGCCCGACGGTACCGGGGAATGGGAAGTAATAAAAAAGGGCAATCCGCGTTTTGACGGACATTATCAGCCGCGGCAGCCTCTGTGGGGTTATGAAGCAGATAATGACCCAAAAGTTGTTGAGAAGTGGATAGATGTTGCCACTGATCATGGAGTAAATGTATTTGTTTACGACTGGTACTGGTATGAGGGAGGCCCCTTCCTTGAAAGCGCTCTTAATGATGGCTTCCTTAAAGCAAGTAACAATAAGAAAATGCAGTTTTACATAATGTGGGCTAACCACGATGTGAAATATAACTACTGGAATGTCCACAGGTACAAGGATAATACTGATATCCTGTGGAATGCAAAAGTGGACTGGGATAACTATAAAATAATAGTAGAAAGAATTATAAACCAGTATTTTAAGCAGCCTAATTATTTTAAGATCAACGGAGAACCGGTATTTTCAATATTCAGTATAAATAAGCTTGTTGAAAGCTTCAATAACAACGAGGATGAAGCACGCCGGGCTCTTGATTATTTTCGTGAGGAAGTAAAAAAAGCCGGTTTCCCCGGTTTGCATATCCAGTGGAACCAGGGTGGTGGTTCGGTAATGTCTGATGAGACTGCTGCAGGTTTTGTAAAAAGCGTGAACACTATGGGATTCAACAGTATAGCTATGTATAACATGGGAGGTCTCGATGAAGATTATTTAGTTTATGGAGCCAATTCAGTAAAGATACGCGAACAGATGGATTCCCTCCTCGACGTGCCTGTATTCCCGTGTGTATCAATAGGATGGGATGATACACCCCGCTTCCCGGCAAAGGGAATACATGATGTGGTCCATTACAATAATACCCCACGTAGCTTTGAAGCACTTCTTTCGAAAGCGAAGAAATATGCCGACAGTCATCCGGAACAACCGGCCCTTATAACAATAAACGCCTGGAATGAATGGGTGGAAGGCAGCTATCTTTTACCCGACATGCTCAACGGTTACGGATACCTCGAAGCTGTTAAGAAGGTGATAATCAGCGGGAAATATGACAGGTATTAAGTCTTATCCTGATCAGCGTTAGCAGCCTGTTTTACTCAAACTCCTTAGGCACTCCGCAGATCATCACAAAGGGCTTATCGGGGGAAGCGTTCCGGTACTGGTGTTTCTCATCCGGACTGACAAGTGCAAAATCCCCTTTTCTGATTGGTTTTTCCTGTCCTGCTTCATTCACCAGAACACCTTCACCCTCAATAATGAAGTTCATGTGTTCATAGGGATGACTGTGGTAAGGAGTGTGACCTCCCGGTTCAACTGAGAAGACTCTGTAGGAATATACTGGTGCACCGTCTGAACTTCCAAGGGGAAGCTGTTTCCAGGCGCCCTGAGCACCTTCCATGTTTACTTTTTTCTTCTCAACATCCTGCAGTGGTATGATTTTCATGGTGATAGTTTTGTTGATGTAAAGATAGTGAGTTTTAAGGCACCAATTATAAATTGGCGCCAGCATGCAGAAAGGGCGGAAGTTTTAGGGCAGCAATTATAAATTGGCGCCAGCATGGTAATTTATTGTAATTCGCTGCGCTGTAATTCATAGTAATTAGCCCTTCGGGCGTAATTTGGCCTTCGGCCGTAATTTGTTGTAATTAGCCCTTCGGGCGTAATTCGCTTCGCTGTAATTCATAATAAATACCTGTTGCTTCTCTCTGAGTTCTTTGTGTTACGCCGCAGGCGCCTCTGTGAACTCTGTGGTTAAAAAAAATTTCCAGCAAAAGCGCAAAGATGAAAGGATTGCATGACCAAAAGATACTACTTCTCTACCGGCCATTCGAACCGGCTGCTCCATTCTTCCATTGAGCCATCATAGATCAGCGGTTCATAGCCTGCTACGATTGCCGCGACATAATCTATACTGGCTGAGTTCCCGGTATGACAATAGAACAGAGGTCTTGATCCTGGCGGAATGTTTAGTTTGTCAAAGGCAGCTTTTATACTTTCCGGCGAATTGAACATGAAGGATTTACCATCATACATGCCGGGCTGAGGCAGGTTTTTTGTCCCCGGTATATGTCCCGGCCTGGGAGCTCCTGTTGTACCGTCGTACTGGGCTTTGGGACGGGCATCGGTTATAACATAAGCACTGTTTTTCAGGTTCGCTTTAACGAATTCACCATTAACAAGATTGTTGATAATCAATGGTTTAAATCTGCCCTTTTTCACCTGTGGAATAGTCTGGGAAGACTCATATCCGGCATTCATCCATGCCTCAAAACCGCCATTCAGGATTGATACTTTTCCCCTGAGACCATAGTGTTCGAGATTTACAAAAATCCTGCTTACCTGAATGACATTTCCATAGATGCCACACAGGATTATATGGCTTTCATTGTTCACACCAAGTTCCCTTAGCTTTTTTGCAGCATCCTCTTCCGGAGCAGGGAAGGTTGATTCATTTTCGGTTGCGATTATTATATGTCCGGGCCACAGGAAACGTGCACCGGGTATATGTCCGTTTTCATAGTCGCGTTTTGTTGAAGATACATGGAGTATTACGACTCCAGGGTTAGTGCTGTTTTGTTTTACCCATTCTGCGCTTACAAGGGGAGATACCCGGTCAGGCTGTGACTGCTGTCCTGATAAAGACTGGTTCAGGGTCATTACTATACAACTGATCATCAGGATGTTCTTTGGCAGACGGGAGTAAGATTTTTTCATATTTCTGCTTTTGGATATTATTGACTCAAATGTAAAAATATATTAGTTCAGATATCTGAAATTATGCTGAATGTTATTTAACGTATTTGCATTTTCCCCTTTCCTTATTACCTTTATTATGAATAATATGTCATGAAAAAGATTATCCACCTGTCCGACCTGCACATTGGTCATGAGGAATGCGGTAAGAGATTCCGGACAATAATAAGCCGTATATCAAAGACCAGGCTGCCGGCAAGGAATTATATTATTGTAATAACCGGCGATATCGCTGACAATGCTAATCACAGTGAATATACCGATGAGGCATTAAAGGGCATTGAACTGCTGAGGAAAAGAGGCTACCGTGTGCTTGTTGTACCCGGAAATCATGATTATGGAAATGGAGCTGCAGGGAAGAAAGAATTTGTCAGCATCTTCAAGGAAAAGTTCTTCGGATCGGCAGACATAACTTATCCTAAGCTTGATATTATCGGCCGGACAGCCTTCATTGGTCTTGATACAACAGCTGAAGAGCTGCACTGGTACGACCGTTTCTTCTCGGAGGGAGAGCTTGGACCGGCTCAGCTGGAACGACTTGCCACAATTCTTGATAATGAGAAGGTAAAGAGCAGAAAGAAAGTTGTTTACATGCATCACCATCCGTTTGACTACAAGGCTGTAATGCAACTTAAGGATAACGATGAGCTCAGGAATATAATAAGCGGCAGGGTCGATGCCATCCTTTTCGGACATTATCACCGCGATGAGGAGGCGGCAGTAAAGGATTATAACGGAACCTGGGATATCCCGAGATGTTATAACGCGGGCTCATCGACACACAAAAACGGCCATACGGGTTATCAGAGGATAATCGATCTTTCAAAACCTGATCCGTCAAAAGATAAGGATGCAAAATTCATATAACAACAGCCAGCCTTCGCTAAAGCTACGGCTGACAAAGCAATACAGTCAGACAAAGAATAACTACTAAGTAATGAAAGAACCCTACGTTTGCCCCTCGACCTGTTCAGGAAGCCTTGATAACTTCCTCAGACGCATTATCCATAAGCCTGAAAAGATACTCGGACCTTATATAAAAGAAGGCATGACAGTTCTCGACATGGGTTGCGGACCCGGATATTTCACTGCAGCGCTGGCAGGGCTTGTTGGTGAATCAGGCATTGTAACAGCCGCCGACCTGCAGCAGGGCATGCTTGATAAGATGCGGGAGAAAGTAAACAGGATAGGTCTGGGAAAAAGGGTGGAGGCGCACAAATGCCGGCAGGAGAACACCGGGATTTTGAAGAAGTATGATTTCATCCTCACCTTCTGGATGGTTCATGAAGTGCCTGATCAGCTCAGTTTCCTCAGGGAGATGAAATCCCTGCTCAACCCGGGAGGAAGGATCATGATTGTTGAGCCAAAAATTCATGTCACAGGCAGGGAGTTCAGCGGGATGCTCCTCAGACTAGAATCGGCAGGACTACAGGTTGTTGACAGGCCTGCAGTAGCGATAAGCAGATGTGTTGTTGCGGAGAGCAGTAACTAGTTGTAATATGCATGGTGCCGGACTCCGGGCGCCTGGTTTTTACACGGTAGAGTTATAGGATCTTGCATAATATTGTTTATCTTCACTTTATACTACTTAACCTTTTGACACTATGAAAGCGGGAAACAAGATTCTTTTTGTTATTTGTGCCGTTGCAGCTGTTGCCGGTGTAATAATTTACCTTGAAGCATCGTCCTTTCAGAAAACTGCAAAAATAACCCAGGGTGTTGTTACCAGCAGCAGCATGTCGTCCTATGAGATCAGATTTAATTCCGAAGATGGTGTTGAAAGGATTATCAGGGGCACCCACAGCAGCAAGGGCAAACGCTACCACGATGGTGAACAGGTTAAGGTTTTCTATCAGACTGATAATCCTGATAAATCGCGTATCTCAGATGGTGTTAAGGGAGGAAAGAAAGTCCTGTTCTGGACCATCATACTGCTCCTGTTTAACCTGTTTTCAGTTTACTCTGGCAGGAAGAAAGACAAAAGCGAGAATTATTTCAAAACACAGGGACGGAAGGTTGAGGCACAGATACTGGGGATTGATATCGACACCTCACTCACTGTAATGAAGAAGAATCCATATAAGATCGACTGTAAATGGACCGATCCGATGACAGGCAAAGAATATTATCACACAATAAGATATGTCTGGTCTGATCCTGAGACACTCCTTGCCGGACGCAAATCACTAGATGTTTACATCGACCGCAATGATCCTGAAAAGTATTTTATGGATATTGCCTTTCTGGGTGATGCAGCTAAGTAGGGGGGGTAATTCGCTTCGCAGTAATTCATTGTAATTAGCCCTTCGGGCGTAATTTCGCCTTCGGCTGTAATTTGGCTTCGCGTAATTTATTGTAATTAGCCCTTCGGGCGTAATTTGCTTCGCGTAATTAATAGTAATTAGCCCTTCGGGCGTAATTTGCTTCGCGTAATTAATAGTAATTAGCCCTTCGGGCGTAATTTGCTTCGCTGTTATTACCCTCTGAGTCCCGTGTTATGCCGCAGGCGCCTCTGTGAACTCTGTGGTTAAAAAAGAAAAGCCCTCAGTCTTCGCTGAAGCTATGTTTTATGAAGCAAGTCCGCCAGACAATGATTTTTGTAAAATAGCTCGTGTTTTTATACATTTGAACTGTAACGCTCGCTGCGTTGGAAGTATATAAAAGATTTTAACATTATTTTATTCAGGATTTCTTGTGCTTAAATAATTTCCAGATGAAAGGAAAGTATGATGAAATTGTAATTGAAGATGAATATATTATCGGCAAGATATTCAGTGTGCGTGGAAAACAGGTTATGCTGTCTTCAGATCTTGCTGAATTATATCAGGTTGAAACAAAGGCTCTTAATCAGCAGGTCAGAAGGAATATAAGTAAATTTCCGGCAAGGTATAGGTTTCAGCTTACAAAGGAAGAATTTTCCCGTTTAAGGTCACAAAATGTTACCTTAAAGAGAGGTCAGCATCTGAAATATCTGCCCTACGCATTTACTGAACATGGTATTTTGATGCTTTCCAGTGTCCTAAAAAGCGAAAGAGCAAACAGAGTGAATATTTTTATTATTGATACATTTATCAGGTTACGGGAGATACTTTCAATAAATAAGGATGTTTTGATTCAGCTTGAAAAACTTCAAACTAAAGTTGAAGATCATGATTCCAGGTTATCAGCAGTATTTGAATACCTAAGGCAACTTGAACAAACAAAACAAGATGAGGAAGGCTTCAGGAATCGTAAACGTATCGGGTATAAACCTGGGTGATGGCCATCATATTTATTGTAATTCATTGTAATTTGCTTCGCTGTAATTCATAGTAATTAGCCCTTCGGGCGTAATTCGCTTCGCGTAATTAATAGTCAATTAGCCCTTCGGGCGTAATTCGCTACGCTGTAATTTATTGTAATTCGCTTCTCTGCTTTGAGCTCTTCTCTCTGTGAACATCTGTGTTCCTCTGTGCAACTCTGTGGTAAAAAAGAATTTCCCGCAGATTACCGCAGATAGTTATTTTTAACAAAGCCCTAGATCTCCACCGAAGCCGCATCTGAAAAAGCCATTTACTGCCACCTTCCGTAGCAAAATAAAAATTTATATATTAGTCACGCGGAAACAAATAATAATCAAAATGAGGTCGTTCAGACATATAACTTTTCATAATCTGTTAATAATAAGTCTTTTTGCAACAATTTTTACTTCATGTGAAAAAGACAGGAAAACATCCACATTGCCGGTGATCTATGGCGCTGAGCTGTTCAGCACGGGTTCTGATGCAGTTACAGTAAAAGCCACACTGAAGTATAATGAGGGCATGAACATAAAAAATGCCGGTGCTTTGCTTGGACTTCTGCCGGAACCTGCTGATGAAAACAGCTTTGTTATGGGAAGCATAAGCGACAGCATCTTATTTGTTCGCATTGAGAATCTTACTCCGGGCACAAAATACTACCTGAGGCTCCTTATTGAATGTCCTGAGCTTGATGTTTACAGCGATGATATTGAGTTTACAACATTAAATACAGTTTCGGATGCTGAAGGAAACAGATATAATACTGTATCCCTCGGTTCAAAAGTATGGATGAAGGAAAACCTGAGATCGAGAGTGTATTCCAATGGTGCAGCTATCCCTTATATAAGTTCCGAATGGTCGTCCCTGAAAACAGCAGCATATACCTGGTATGATTTCGATGAAAGCAACGGTCAGACTTACGGTGCTCTTTACAACTGGCCGGCTGTTGAGTCGGGCAACTTATGTCCTGCCGGCTGGCATGTTTCAACAGGCGCTGACTGGAATTCGCTTACAGCATATCTTGGAGGAGAGCAGGCTGCAGGATCTTTATTAAAGAAAGAAACCGGATACTGGGAACAATATACCACAGGGACAAGAGATTACTCTGGATTTTCTGCTCTTCCCGGAGGCTCCTCGGGTATCAGGCTGGGGTCATTTTCAGGAAAAGGTCTGCAGTCTTTCTGGTGGGAATCATCTGTTGATTATACTTACAATTCTGAGCAGGGGATGCTTATTTTCAGGGCAGTATCATCAGACAGACCTGATTTAGACAGGAATGGCTTTATGACAAAAGGCGGACCGCTTAACTTTTTGTCCGTGAGATGCGTTAAAGACTGATATTGTTATTTATTTCACAATCCTTTTCCCTTTATTATTATTTTCTTACCTTCGGGTTGCAATGCAATTTTCTGAATGGTACCGTGTTGTTGAGCATCTCATCACTTGTGGGTTTTCGCCATATTGTCGGTTGCTGTCTTACTGTGACTGACCGGACGGAAGTATGAATTCCTGCAGAAAAATGAATGTTGTAGTCTAATAATATTGGCCTCTTAACATGACAAGTAACTACCGTTTTAAAGATGTTGTCCGTACGAGGATTGCGACCTTCGACACGTTTAATGTTGCCCTCGGCAGGCATCATGTGAGCGCCATGCTTGAGTTCGACGTTACTGAGAGCAGGGCAAAGCTTCGGGAGCTAAGGAAGAAGGGGATAACAGTTTCATTCAATGCCTGGCTCATAAAAGTTATCGGGAGCGTGTTGCAGAAACACCCGGAAGCGGCAGCCTGGCTGTACAGCAAAAAGAAACTGATGATCTTTGACGACATAAATGTCTCAATGATAGTTGAAAAGAGGGCAGGGGAGACGAAGGTTCCCATCCCCCTTGTAATTAAAAAGGTAAACAGGAAATCAGCCCGGGAGATAACGGAAGAGATTGAAAAGGCAAAGAGCAGTGAGCTGGGTCCTGATGACATAGTGCTTGAAAAACGTACAGCTGCATATCAGAGGCTATACTATCATCTGCCGGGATTCCTGAGGAGGCTTTTCTGGAAGCTGTTGCTGAGGTCCCCAGAAACGGCTTTCCGCACCATGGGCAATGTATCGGTTACCTCTATCGGTATGATAGGCAGGATAAACGGCTGGTTCATCCACAGGGCAGTACATCCCCTTTCATTTGGAGTAGGTTCAATCCTGAAGAAGCCGGTTGTTGTTGGTAATGAGATAAAGATCAGGGAGATACTCAACATGACAATCCTTGTTGATCATGATGTGATTGACGGAGCGCCCATGGTAAGGTTCCTCTCCGACCTTACAGACTACATGGAGTCAGGAAAGGAAATCACTGTTTAACCACAAAGAGCACAAAGTATATTCCTAATGGTTATCGGAATACACAGGACGCTGGACGCTGGGCACTCGACGCTGGGCACTCGACGCTGGGCACTCGACGCTGGACACTGGGCTCAAATCTCACGCCTCACACCTCACACCTCACACCTCACGCCTCACACCTCATAACTCATATCTCATATCTCACATCTCACATCTTTCAGAACTATTAATCTATCCTTCTTTGCATATATTTTAAGGCTATAACCTGAAAAAATATTTGTATATATCAGGCTTTAGCCTTAAATTTGTAAAGAATGTTTAAGGCGATACCCTTATGGATAAACAGAAACTCATTTTAGAACAGGTTGACAGGAAGATAGTTCAGTTGAAGAAAATTGAAGATCTTGCTATACCTTCATCCGGATGGATTTATGCTATCAGACAGGCATTGGGAATGTCACTACGGCAACTGGGGGAAAAAATGGGGATTACTCCCCAGAGTGTAAAGGAAATTGAAGTACGTGAAAAGAACGGGACTATTTCATTAAATGTACTGAGACAGTTTGGCAAGGCTCTGGATTTAAAACTGGTTTATGGATTTATACCCGGCCATGCCAGTCTTGAGATGATAATTGAGAAAAGGGCAGAAGAGATAGCCAGGGAGATAGTTACCAGGACATCAGCAAGTATGAAGCTTGAGGATCAGGAAAACAGTGCGAAAAGACTCAGGAAGGCCATCAGTGAAAAAACTAAAGAAATAAAGCTGGAAATGCCAAAATATTTATGGGATTAATCCTGGAATACATAAAGGGACAGACTCCTCTGGATGAAGATTGCTGACTTACTTAATATTAGGACGCTCGACGCTCGACGCTGGGCACTCGACGCTGGGCACTCGACGCTGGGCACTCGACGCTGGACACTGGGCTCAAATCTCACGCCTCACACCTCACGCCTCACACCTCACACCTCACACCTCACATCTCACATCTCACATCTCATCTCTAACGCCTCACATAATGACCAAAGAAGAATCCGAAATCACAGAGCTGGTCAATCGTGAAACAAAAGCCTGGGACACGCAGGATGTAAACCTTCTTATCTCGGTTTTTCATCCCGATATGGTCTGGCCCTGGCCCCGCACTATTGAGTCGCATGATCCCATGGACTGGATAATGCCCCTTGGCAGGTACAACAAAGAACGGTGGTGCAGGGGCTGGCAGGAGCTTTTCGACACACACAGGCTGGTACATAATATTATAGAAATCAAGTATTGATTACATAAAAATTAAAACTAGATTTTTCAGAATATGAATGTAAGGCTTTAGGATTCCATCTCTTTCCATTAAAATATGTTTTCAGTAGTCGAATCATATAATCAATTTATGTTTTAATATTTTGCTTAATTTTAAATAAGTATAAATAATTGATGTCAATGTCAAATAATTCAGAAGCTAATAAACTTTCTTCCATACGCGATAATAAAATCAGAGGTTCTGTTGGTCAATTCCTTATTGACAACATAAAATCGCAATCGGATCTAGCTATTGTCTCAGCATATTTTACGATTTATGCCTATGGTCACCTAAAACCACAATTAGATTCTGTCAACAGACTCAGATTTTTGTTTGGAGAGCCCACATTTATAAAATCTCTCGATCCCTCAAAGGTAAATAAGCGAGATTTTAAAATTGAAGATGATAAATTAATAATCCCTATTGAAAGTAGACTTACCCAGAAAAAAATTGCAAGGGAGTGTTCTGAATGGATTCAGAATAAGGTCGACATAAAATCGATGGTTAAACCAAATTTCCTGCATGGGAAAATGTACCATGTTTCTCAGCAGAGTGGTGTTGAAAAGGCGATTGCCGGCAGTTCAAATTTTACTGTTAACGGACTAGGATTGGGTGGCAGCCCCAATATAGAGCTGAATTTAATAGTTGACAATGATCGCGACAGAGCTGATTTAAAATCATGGTTTAACGAATTGTGGAACGATGATTCGGGTCTCGTTGATGATGTTAAAGATGAAGTCCTTAAATACCTTGAACAACTTTATGTTGAGAACGAACCTGAATTTATCTACTTCAAAACACTGTTCCATATTTTCGAGAAGTTTCTTGATGAACAGGAAAGAGGAGGCTTGCTTACCAATCAGACCGGATTTTTTGAAAGTGAGATCTGGCAAATGTTGTATGAATTCCAGAAGGATGGTGTAAAAGGTGCAATTAATAAAATTTTAAAGCATAATGGTTGTATTATTGCTGATAGCGTTGGTTTGGGTAAAACTTTTGAAGCTCTTGCAGTAATCCGGTATTTTGAATTGCTTAATTATCGGGTTCTGCTATTATGCCCTAAAAAACTCTCGGGCAACTGGACAATATACCAGGCTAGTCAGAATAATTCATTAAATCCATTCTTCAAAGACAAGTTTAATTATACGGTGTTATATCATACCGACCTTGGAAGGAAAACCGGAAAGTCAGATGCTAATGGTATTGACCTGGAGAATTTTAATTGGGGCGCTTATGATCTAATAGTCATAGATGAAAGTCATAATTTCAAGGGAAATCCGATTGAAAAGGCCAGGGAGGATGGTTCAATAAAGATGAACAGGGCCAAGTGGCTGATGGAGAGATTAATTAAGCAGGGAGTGAAATCAAAGGTGCTTCTGCTCTCTGCTACGCCAGTAAACAATAGTCTTCGCGATCTTAGAAACCAGATTTCAATCATAACCGAGGGCCAAAATGATGCTCTGTTTGTTTCAACTGGAATAAAAGATATTGCACTTTCTCTAAAAAATGCCCAGACTCTCTTTACAAACTGGGCCGACCATAGAAAGAATCCAGGTCGGACAGTTAAGCAACTTATTGAAAGACTCGATTCATCCTTTTTTAAAATGCTTGACGAACTTACAATTGCGAGAAGCAGGAAACATATAAAAAATTTCTATAAAGCTGAAGTAGAGGTTGGTAAGTTCCCTGAAAGACTAAAGCCTCTCGCGATTTATCCTGGAATTGATTTAAAGGACAGGTTTTATACTTATGATGAAATAAACAGGATAATATTAGATTACAAGCTGGCTGTATTTAATCCTTCAAAATATATTAAGGAGGGTAAACAGCAGAAGTATGATGAGCTGGCAGCAACAAATGGGGTTATGAACTTCAAACAGAGCGACAGGGAGGACTTCCTTATCGGCATGATGAAGGTCAACTTTCTGAAACGACTTGAAAGTTCAATTGAATCTTTTGAAATATCGATTGACAGAACAATTCAGAAAATAGAAAAGCTCGAAAATAAAATCAGGGAATTCCAAAAAACAAAACAGAAGTCACTGGAAGATGATATGGAGGAATACCAACCTGATGAAGATGAAATTGAAGAATCGGCTGAGGACCTTGAACAGTGGCAGGTTGGTAAGAAACTGAAATTTGATCTGGCAGATCTGGACCTTGATGACTGGTTGACTGATCTCGAAAATGACAGGGATGCTTTAAATAAACTATATAACTTTTCGGTGGCAGTTACACCCGACCGCGATGCTAAACTAAAAGATCTTAAAAAGCTTATTGAAGGAAAAATTAAAACCAGGCTTAATCCGGGTAATAACAAAGTGATTGTCTTTACCGCTTTCGCCGATACTGCATTTTACCTTTACAATTGTCTTAATAACTGGGCAAAAGATGAACTTAAACTGAACATAGCCCTTGTTACAGGTTCCGAAACCAGAACTACTTTTGGTAAAAGCGAATACACAAATATCCTTACAAATTTTTCTCCTCATTCCAAGAACAGGAATAAGATGAATTCTATGAAACAGGAGGGGGAAATTGACATTCTTATAGCTACCGATTGCATTAGTGAAGGACAAAACCTGCAGGATTGTGACTATCTTATTAACTACGATATTCACTGGAATCCGGTTCGTATTATTCAAAGGTTTGGTCGTATTGACAGGCTTGGCAGCAAAAACGACAAGATTCAACTTGTTAACTTCTGGCCAACAAAGGATCTTGATAATTATATAAACCTTAAAGAGAGGGTTGAAGCCCGAATGGCTTTGGTAGATGTTACCGCTACAGCCGATGATAATGTTCTGGCATCAGATCAGATTGAAGAGTTGATTGAGGACGACCTTAAATACCGTAACAGGCAGTTAAAAAAACTGAAGGATGAAGTTCTTGATCTTGAAGATATGAGCGAGAGCATTTCTCTTACCGATTTTACTCTCGACGATTTCCGGATCGAACTAATGAACTTTCTTGAAAATAACAGAAAAAAACTTGAAGATGCACCATTTGGCTTATATTCTGTCGTTCCTTCTCCATCGGGAAATTATTCAAGTCAGCTTGACATTGAAAGATTTTCAGAAACAGAAAGAGAAATCATTAAACCAGGTGTTGTTTATTGCCTTAAGCAAAAGGGCGATACCGATGGCAATGAGGAGGTGAATCCTTTGCAACCGTATTTCTTAGTTTACATCCGTGACGATGGGAATGTAAGATTCAACTATGTTAATGCAAAACAGATTCTTGAAGTTTATCGTTTATTGTGTGCAGGTAAATCACGGGCTCATGAGGAGTTATGCGATCTATTCAATTCCGAAACTCAACAGGGCAGTGAAATGAGCAAATACTCAGCACTGCTCGATAAAGCTATTGATGAAATTGCACGGGTGTTCAACAGACGAAGCAACCAGAAACTTACCGGGACCGACCGCGGCGCTCTGCTTATTCCTCAAACAAAACGGATTTGCGAGATTAATAATTTTGAACTGGTGACCTGGCTTGTTATAAAATAATTCAGATGAATTTCAGGCAACTTTCAGATATTATAATAAGTACAAATAAAGCTCTTTACTCGGAAGCAGTCAAGGCGGTTAACATCAGCCTTACTTATAGAAACTGGTTATTTGGTTCCTATATTGTAAAATACGAGCAAAATGGCATTGACAGAGCCTCGTATGGAACCAAATTGCTTAAAAGGCTTGCTGATAAGATCAAGATAAGTGGCATATCCGAAACCAGCCTTAAAACATTCCGACAGTTCTATTTAACCTATCCTGAGATTAGTCAGACACTGTCTGACCAATTTGAAACATTGGCAATAAGTCAGACAGTGTCTGACCAATTAAAACTGACAGAAGAAAAAGCACCGGCAAAGAGTAAAAAAGAAATTCTTGGGTCACTGTCCCAAAAATTCGATAAAGAGGATATTAAACACTTATCTCTGTTACTCCATTCTGTTTCTTATTCTCATTTTGTAGAATTAATTAAAATAGATGATCCGGTAAAAAGAAAGTTTTATGAACTGGTAACAATTCGCCAGACTCTTTCGGTACGTGAGCTGAAAAGGCAGATTGAGTCCCTTTCTTTTGAACGGCTTGGATTATCTGCCGACAAAGAAAAGGCTCTGGTACAAATTGAGAAAAAGATTAAACCTGCTGAACCGAAAGATGCAGTAAAGGATCTCTATTTCTTTGAATTTCTGGGTCTTCCTAAGATAGAAGTTGTTGAAGAGAGTGATCTTGAACAGGCTTTGCTCGATCACTTCCAGGAATTCATACTCGAACTGGGTATGGGTTTTTGCATTGAGGCACGTCAGAAAAAGATCCTGATAGGTGATGAATATTTCTTTATCGATCTTGTATTATACCATCGGATATTAAAGTGTCATGTGCTGGTAGAACTTAAGGTCGATTCTTTTAAGCATTCTCATATAGCTCAGCTTAATACCTATGTTAACTATTATAAACAACAGGTTAAGGAGTCAGACGATAATCTGCCAATTGGTTTACTACTCGTGGCTGACCAGAATAAACCGCTGGTAGAATATGCTCTTGGTTCCATAAATAACAAATTATATGTAAGCAAATATCAGCTGCAACTGCCTGATACCAAAGATATCGAACAGTTTATGCTGAATGAATTGAAAAGTCTATGACAACTGAAAATGTAAAAAACCATATTAAAGAAGCTATCCAGTCTTTTGCATCCGGCAATCTTACTAAAAACGGATTAAATCTGTTCAAAACACTGGGTTATAATACTGAAAGGCAGGCTCCTCTGAACAAACCGACTTTCTCAGAATTTAAAGAAAGCTTCATTTCAGCTGAGAAGAAGTTTGATGAAAAAAATGCACTTTGCAAAGAATGGAAATATGTAGATCTCTTGTTTCAATTGAGTGCCGAAGAAATGCAACATCAGGAATCATTATTTAAGGCAACTGTTGAAAGGGAAGATCCTGCTTCTTATTTGTTCTTTATAATTGACCTTGGAGTAAATGCATATTCAAGAAATCAACTTTCTCAAATTGTCAGAGAGGTGAATAAAATTTTCCCAATGCATGTATTCATTGTATTTAAATATGCCTCTGAGATTTCATTATCCTTGATTGACAGAAGACCAAATAAACGTTCTGATGATAGAGATGTACTTGAAAAAGTTACTCATGTTTATAATATTAAAATAGCAAATCCACATTCAGGTCATGTTCATATCCTTTATAGTTTCTCTTTTGAGGCAATATCAGCTGAATCTAGAAAAAGAAGGATAGAAAGCTTTAAGGATTTACAATCAGGGTGGCGAAGGGTTATTAGCACTGATATTCTGAATAAGCAATTCTATCTTAACTATTCACAACTTTCAGTAAAACTTATTAAAGTAGTTTTCCCAGATCGGGTCAGGAGTAAGTTGATTACACACCAGGGGGTGCTAAACTTGTTGAACCGAATCATGTTCCTCTATTTTGTTCAGAAAAAGAGATGGCTGATGAATGATGATAATTTTATCATTCATTACTGGAACAGATATAAAGATTCTGGTCAGAGCAATAAATTTCACGAACATTGGCTTAATACATTGTTTTTTAATGCTTTCAATGGCAAGGCTTGGGAAGCATTCAAAAGTTTTAAATTCCTGCCAGATGAAATTCAGAAGGAGATAACCAACTTTCCTTACCTGAATGGCGGGCTTTTTTTATTTAATAAAGAGTATGATGGTTTTATTCTGGAAGACAAATATTTCGAGGAGATCTTTAATTTTTTTGAAAGTTTTATTTTCACTATAACCGAAGACACACCGTTTGATGTAAACCTTGAAATAAATCCCGAACTTCTTGGTAAGATGTACGAAAGTATGATCAATGCCACAGACCTAGATGATGTTGAAGCAGAAAACGGAATTATTTACACTGAAAGGCCCGAAATCAACTTTATGACAAGGAGAAGTTTTGTAGAAGTTCTGGATAAAAAGCTGAATAACAAACTTTCAAGAGAATTCCTTTATCATTTCATTTTTGACGATCATGCTCAAAAGAAGGAAATATTAAAACGATATAAAGTAAACCTTCTGGCTCTACGCCAGGCGATATGTACTTTAACCGTATGTGATCCGGCTTGCGGTTCAGGATCTATGCTTTTGGGAGTTTTACAACTACAAATGGAACTTTTAAGGGTAATTGATGAAACGGATAAGAAACCGCATTCTGAAAAGGATGATTTTCTTATAAAGAAACAATTGGTTTCAGATTGTCTCTATGGTGTAGATATTAAAGAATGGGCTGTCCGTATTGCAGAACTTCGATTGTGGCTATACATGATTGCTGAAGCTGATTTCAGCCAGGAGGAACGAATAAAAGCTCCACTTTTGCCAAACCTCGATTTTAAACTACGGAAAGGTAATTCACTTCTGCAAAAAATAGGCTCACTCGATTTTTCAGTTGAAGATCTATTAAATTCTGCAAAAAATAAAAATGCAGGAGCCTCAAGAAAATTAAGAGAGTTTATACAAAAGAAAAAGGAGTTTATAATAAATCAGGAGGAAAGCAACACAACATATGAAAAACTAAAAAAAGAAGAATATGAGGTTTTCTATGGTTTTATAAAAGAGTTGATATTTGAAAACGAAAATAAGCTTTCCAATATAGGTAAGAGAGGGAAGCAACTTACAATAATCCCAGAGCCTGAGCAAATTGACCTTGAGCTGTATGCAGAGGAGAAGGAATCCCTCAGGGTTGAAATTGAAAAGCTTAAAAAGCTTAAAACTTCAATACATAAAGAAGGTAAACTTCCTTTCAGTTTTGAAATCGATTTCATGGAAATATTTCTTGCTTCAGATGATCCTGGATTTGATTTAGTAATCGGAAATCCACCTTATGTGAGACAGGAACAAATACTACCTCCTGAAGATGGAGAATATCTTGAATATCTGTTGCTTCCTGAAAACAGACATGAAAAAGCCAAAGTAAACAACCAATATAAAGAGATCCTAAATGAAAAGGTTTTTAAAACCTATCCATTCTTATCAACATCCTTCAAAACTAAGATTGAAGAGAAGAATAAATCGATTCCGGTATATGGGAACAAGGTGCCGGGACGAAGTGATCTGTATTGCTATTTTCAGTTAATCTGTCCTTCTTATCTTAACAGCAAAGGTACTTTTTGCTTTATCATTTCTAATTCCTGGCTTGATGTTGAATACGGCTTCTTTATTCAACAGTTTTTATTGAAGCACACAAATATTCAGGCAGTTTATGACTGTAATGTTCGTTCTTTTGATGCTGCTGTGAATACAATTATATATTTACACTCGTCTTTAACGAATACTCCAATTGGGCCAGAATTATTCTTTAAAACACTTAAGCCAGGGAAAAATCTTGTAAAGTTTGTTATGAACAAGATTGATTATACTGAATTTTCATATGCCCCAATTCTGCTGGAACAGGAGCATTCAAATGTAAATATATTCAAGGATTTATACAGGGTAATAGTTATACCCCAGGATGAGCTTTATTATGGAGGGTACGATGATGAAGAAAAAAAATATATTGGAGATAAATGGGGAGGGAAATATCTAAGGGCTCCGGAAATTTATTATGAAATTTTAAAAAAAGGATATGAGAAATTAGTTAAGTTAAAATCTATTTCTGAAGTTCGGAGAGGTTTAACTACTGGTTCAAATGATTTTTTTATACTTGATGAAGATTCTCAGGGGAAATGGGATATTGAAAAAGCTTTTTTGAAGCCAATTGTAAAAAGTTCAAAAGAAATAAGGCGATTAAAGATTAGCTCTGAATCGTTAGAAAATAAACTATTTGTTTGTAATAAACGAAAAGTTGAATTAAAAGGAACTTATGCATTGAGATATATTGACTATGGAGAAAATTCAAATCTCTGGGAAAATAATCCGCCATCTGAAAGACCAACATGTAAGTCACGATTGCTATGGTATAATTTGGGCTATCGCGAGCCTGCCTTTATCAATTGCAACTATATGGTTGATTCAATAATGAGGTTTTTTTACGGGCAAGTATTGGTTAGCGATAATTTTCAGGAAATCCACTATTCAGGAGACAACGTGAAAGAGTTAGTCCTTTCCTGCAATTCGACTTTGTTTCAATTTCTGTTAAATGTAGTTGGAAGAGCAAATTTTGGAGACGGGTTAATGAAATTGCAAACATTTGAAGTTGCTGGTTTGATGCTTTTGGATCCTGAAAGAATATCAATAGATGGCAGCACTGAAACACAGTTTAATAGATTCATTAATAGGAGCATAAATAATATTTACGAAGAACTTGGCTTCGATAAGAATAGAAATATTCGGGACCAGAAACCAAATCCAATTTCTGATAGAAAAGCATTGGACGATATAATTTTTGATCAATTAGATTTGACAATTGAAGAGAGGACTGAGGTTTATTGGAGCTTAGGAGAACTGGTAAAACAGAGGTTAGATAAAGCTGCAAGCAGATAATAAAATAATTTAAAAGCTACTATCTAAAAAAATCTATATGGAAACCCAACTCCAATACATCCACAACCTTGCAAAACGATATAAAGTTTATTACGATCAACCTGATACTCTGTACGCAGACCTGAACAGGTTAGACAGCAATGTTATTCAGGATGTTGTGAATGAATATGGTAATCCCGACCGGAAATTTCAGCCTGTTGCATTAGTCCGTGCAGAAGTTGCCAGGAAGATGTTAGGTGGTATGGTTATTAATGAAGCTGTTACTGAGGAGGTCAAGCAGAAAATCAGGGATAAGGACCGCTCTTATTTTTCTCATTGTAGCCCCATACTTTTAGATCAGATGGTTGCATACCCAATGGATGGCAAAAGAGATATCTTTGCCAACTGGCAGCGACAATGGAATGTTTTTCATGTTTTCTTTTTCAGAGGAGTCTTTCGCGAAACTGTAAATCAATATCTCGAACAAATTGCCAATCAGGCAATAGCCGATCTTGAGCTGAAGGATTATACATTTCATAAGGTTGATTTTTTTGGCCCTTCAAACTTCGGCTCCGAGCATACCTGGATAGCTATCTACCCAATGAGTAAGAACTCTCATAAGGAAGCTTACCAGTTTTTTATCCAGATAAGTTTTGAAATTAGGGCAGGCAGAATTGGTGGCTTTTCTCTTCAGGACAGGGAAGCAGATAAAGTGAAACAATGTGAAAACTACACACAAATAATTGAAGTTTTACGAAAAGGAAAAGCAGAAATAATCTCACTTAATAATAAAATCCGTAATTATTTTAAAGTTGTACCCGGGTCGCAAGCTTCTGAATGGAACAGGTTTATACAAGAAAGTATTGTTGGGCTAAATCTGCCCCAGATAAATGCCGGGGATGTGTCGATGCTGCAAACCAAAGAAGAGATGAATATTAAAGCAGGTCTCGACCCTGAAAATAATTCCAATCAAATCTGGCCTCTCTGGTTATTCCGTAACGCTAACATCGGAGATGTGATATTTGCATCGAAAGGCACGAATACCTGTATTGGAGTTGGAGTAATTACCGGAGACTATTACTATGACGAAAACGATGTGACAGGTTATTCTCATAAACGTAAGGTTCATTGGCTATATGATAAAGTGTATCAGTATAAGCCACGATCGTATAAGAAGTACGCAACTCTTTTCAGACCAGATACATTCAGCCTGACCCTGGCTGGGGAATTTCTTATAAGTGAATATATACGTCTCTATCCTGAAATGAAACCCGGTTTCGATCAGTACAATTTGAAATATAGCAAATCTGGTATTAAAACTCCTGAGGTTGAAGAGGAACAGGAAGTATATGTAATACCAGAGGCTGAAATTGAGATTGAAGAAGTGGGTGAAGAAAGTGAAATGAGCTACTGGTGGATAAATGCAAATCCCGAAATTTGGAAAATAGGCTCGATTAATGAGGGAGACCGGCAGACATATACTTCCAGAAACGAAAAAGGCAACAAAAGAAGGATTTATAAACATTTTGAAGCTGTCAAACCAGGCGATCTGATGATCGGGTATGAAAGTACTCCTGTCAAACAGGTTAAGGCAATCTTTGAGATTACTAAGTCTCTTCACAAATCTGTGAAAGAAGGAGATGTGATTGAATTCGAAATGGTTGAAAAATTTGAAATTCCTGTTCACTGGAATGAACTTCAGAATGAACCAGGGCTGCAACTTTGTGAGGTATTTATTAATAACCAGGGAAGTCTATTCAAATTATCTGAAGAGGAGTTTGACATTATTAGGGACATTATTGATAATAAAAATATTGTCCAGGAAAGATTACAAGCCGCAAAAGATATTAAAAGCTATTCTTTTAAAGATGATCCTGATAAGCCATTTATTTCAGAATCACATCTCCTTAAAATCATTAATCTTCTTGAACGAAAGAAGAATATTATCCTTCAAGGACCTCCTGGTGTTGGTAAGACCTTCCTAGCAAAAAAGATTGCATACCAGTTAATGGGTCAGAAAAATGAAGGACAAATAAAAATGGTCCAATTTCATCAGTCTTTTGGATATGAGGATTTTATACAAGGCTTAAGAATGAACAAAAAGGGAGTCGTCATCAAGAACGGTGTCTTCTTTAGTTTTTGTCAGCAGGCACATGCTCACCCAGATCGTCCTTTCTTCATAATTATTGATGAAATAAACCGAGGAAATCTTAGTAAAATATTTGGAGAATTGATGATGCTGATTGAATATGATAAACGTGATAAAAAATATGCAGTTAAGCTTACATATGCTGAAGATGATGAAGAAACTTTCTTTGTGCCTGATAATTTATATTTAATAGGTACAATGAACACAGCTGACAGGTCCCTTGCAATAGTTGATTATGCTTTAAGAAGGAGATTTGCGTTTATCAAACTCGAACCAGTATTAAGTAAAGTATTTATTGATTTCTTGATTAGTAAAGGAATCTCTGAGAATCTTTCTGGGTTTATAAGTAATGCTGTTAGAAAGGTAAATGAAAAGATAATTGCAGATGGAAACCTTGGAGATGGATTTCAGATAGGGCACAGCTATTTCTGTTCATTTGACAAATCAAAAAATGAGAAAGAGTGGTATAACGATATATTGACTTTTGAAATTAAACCATTGCTGGAGGAGATATGGTTTGATAATCTTGATAATGTAGAGAGTATGATGAAGATACTGGCAGTGTAATTATGCAAATTCCAATTCAAAACATATATTATCTTCTTAGCTATTCATGGAATAAGCTCGATGAAAAAGATCGGGTAAAGGTTTCTACAGATGGATTAACCAAACTGGTTGATCTACTA
>Ga0116153_10001006_pt1 | contig 29264 bp, 26 predicted proteins | sample AD_UKC028_MetaG_FD_89896 | JGI IMG/M metagenome (GOLD analysis project Ga0116153, IMG submission 89896) | Active sludge microbial communities of municipal wastewater-treating anaerobic digesters from USA - AD_UKC028_MetaG | ecosystem: Engineered > Bioreactor > Anaerobic > Digestate | place: USA...
ACGCGGCCAGGGCGGCCTCGTCGTCCCCGGACTTGTTAAGCACATAGGCCCTGAAAGCGATGAGGCGCACGTTGTCGGGGTCGTCGGAGCGCAGCCGCTCCAGGACCTCCAGGGCCCGGGGATAGGCGCCCGCCTCCGCCAGGGCCCGGGCCAGGTTGTAGGAGGCCGCGACCAGGCTCCGGTCGTAGGCCAGGGCCCTCTCGTAGGCGGCCCCGGCCTTGTCCCACTTCTCCATGGCCAGCCAAGCGTTCCCGATCTCGTAGTATTCCAGGGCGATCCGGGGCGCCTGGGCGGTGGCGCAGGAGGAAAGGAGGGCGGCCAAAGCCGCGGCCGCGGCGAGCACGGCGCGTACGGCCGCCCGGGCCCCGCCCTTCCCTATCGCCGTAGCACCATCTCCTCGATCGTCCGGATCTGGGAGCGGTAGAGGTTCGCGATGTTCGAGCCGTAATCCGCGATCAGCTGGAGCATATCCCGGGGCCGCTCGTGCTCGTCCACCCCGTTCACCCGGTCCCCCGCGTCCCCCAGGCCGGGCATGATGTAGGCCATCTCGTTCAGGACCGGGTCCATCCAGAGGGTGTAGACCGTGGCCTCGGGGATGGCCCGCACGACCCTCAGGGCGCCCTTCAGGGCGGAGATCACGTTGAAGACCTTGATGCTCCGGGGCTTCACCCCTAGGTCCAGGAGGTACTTCACGACCGTCACCAGGCTCCCCCCCGTGGCGTTCATGGGGTCCGCGAACAACAGGTCCTTACCGTCCATGTCCTCGGTGCGGAAATAGGAGCGGTCCAGGTCCAGGACGTACTCCATGTTGTTCTCCACCTTGGTGTCGTCCCGGCTGATCTTGAACAGGGCGAAGGGGGTCACGTATCCGGAGGAGGAGTATTCCTGGATCTCCTTGGACAGGATCATGGAGGGCAGGAGGGCCCCTCTCAGCATGACGCACATCACGGTGTTTTCGATCCGGTCGTCGATATTCGGGATCTTGTGGACCGCGTAGTTCTGGACCGGAACCGTGACCGGCGTGGACACGATCAGGTGGTTCTTGTTCTCGCTCCGGGCGCCGCCGAAGGCGAGGTTGAACAAGAGCTCGTAGGCCCGCTGGATGTAGTAGACGAACTCGAAGCGCTGGGTCCGGGCGTCCCGGAGTTTGGCGATCAGCCGGCTGGCCTCCCCGTGGTTCTCCGAGGGGGTCACGAAGGAATAGACCTGGGCCCGGGGTTCAGCCTTGCAGAGTTCCTGCATCGCCCCGCCCATCCGGTTGTAGAGGTCGATGAGGACCTTCTCCTCCCGCCGGCGCTCGTCCGCGCCCTTGGCGTGGGAGAGGATGTTGAAGCTCACCATGGCCTGCCGGTAGAGGACGTCCAGCTGGCCCAGGAATTTCTGGTCCCCCTCGGTCAGGTAACCGTCCAGGTCCTGGGCCTTGAGGATGACGCGGTTCATAGGACCACTTCGCCTTGGGCTCCGTTCCCGATCCCCACGGCGTTGCCCTCGTCGAAGTCCAGGTGGCACTCCAGGGCGTAGGCGGCGTTCACCCGGCACACCACGTTGTCGAAGGTGGCCCCCCGGTCCCCGCCGGCGTGGAGCTTGACGATTTGCTTGTCCTTGACCCCGAAACGCTCGGCGCTGGCCGGATCGAAGTGGATGTGCCGCTTGGCGATGATGAGTCCCTGGGTCTTCCTCACGGAGCCCGCCGGTCCGACGATCTCGAAGGCGGCGCTCCCGTCCAGCTGGCCGGACTCCCGGCAGGGCAGCTCCCGGAGACCCAGGCGGAAGGCGTCGCTGGCCATGACCTCGCACTGGGTTTCCTTGCGTTCGGGCCCCAGGATGCGGACACCCTCGAAGGAACCCTTGGGTCCCTTGATGGTCACCGTTTCCTCGCAGGCGAACTGCCCGGGCTGTAGGAGGTCCTTCATCTTGGTCAGCTGGTGGCCCTTGCCGAAGAGGATTTCGACGTCCTCCCGGCACATGTGGACGTGGCGGTTGGACAGGTTGATGAGCACCTTGTTCTCGGGCATGGGAGTCCTCCTGGAACGCGGCCCCGGCCTCGGCCGCGGCGTACGTTGATGATTGTAGTGTCGTTCCAGAGTAAACGCGAACGGATCGGAGGTCAAGCCGATTCGGGGCGCCTACCGCTCCCGGAGCTCCCTGCCCAGGAGCTCCGCGACGGCCCCCGCCTGGTTCCGGACCGCTTCCGCCCGTCGGGGCGGGTCCGCCCGCACGGCCAGGTCCCGCCGTCCGTCCAGGACGAGGCCCCAGGCTGCCCAGCCCCTGCCCCCCTTGCCCACCAGCCGAGGATACAGGGAGCGGAGGTCGTCCGCCCGGGACGCGAAATCCTCCGCGGTGGGGCGGTCCACGGTCTCCACGAACACGGCCTCGACCTCCTCCCAGTCCAGGTCGAAGGACCGGGGAAAGGGCAGGATCCCGAAGCGCCTCCGAATGATCCGCCGCGCGGAATCCAGGATCCAGCTGTCCTCGGAGAGGGCGGCCAGCAGGCACACCGCGGTCCCGGCCAGCCAGAAGGGGTCGCCGGATCCCAGGGAGCCCAGGGCGAAGGCCGCCGCGAAGGCGGCCTGGGCCGCACGGACCAGGGGGTGCACGGCCAGGTCGACGCGGCCCGGGGCCTTCGGGCGCAGGACCAGGGGAGGCGAGAAGGGGCTCACGGCCGTTCCCGCCCGGCAAGCTCCTCGGCCGCCCGGGATGTTCCGAGGACGGCGAGTCCTTTGTCGAAGGCGTCCCGGAGGGCTTCGTCCCCCCGGGACAGGAGGTAGACCACCGAGAGTTCGTGGCCCGTCTCGAAACAGGCCTTTACGGTCCCGGAAAAATAATTCTCCGACAGGTAGGCGCCCACCAGGCGCTCGGTGATCGCGCAGTCCGCCCGCTCCCAGATGACCGCAGCGAAGGCTTCCAGGTCGTTCGCGGTGGTCACGACCTCGCAGCCTGTCCCCCGCAGGCAGTCCACCACGTAGGAGCCCTCCTGGGCCGCCACCCGCCGGCCCGAGAGGTCCGGAAGGCCCCGGAACGAGGCTGTCCGGGATGTGTGGGCGAAGACCGCGGGCCGGAAAACCCCGAAGGGCCGGGTCGGGATCACCGGCTTGTCCGCCAGGCCCTGGTTGGGCCAACCCACGTTGGCGACCACCCGGACCTTGCCGGCCAGGAGGTCCGACAGGGCCTCGAAGAACTGGCCGGGGTGGAACTCCGGAACCAGGCCCGCCGCCTCCAGGGCCCTTCGGGCCGTGTCGATCGCCTTGCCCGCGGACTGGCCGCCCTGGATGTGGACCCACGGCGGATAGCTTACGTCGTGGGCTATCGGGATCGTCTCGCCGCAGGCCCGGGAGCCGAAGAGGTCGGCGAAGGAAGTGGCCATGTGGTTGATCTCGGTCTTGACCGCGCCCGCGGCGGACTGCACGGCCTCGGAAGAGGCTTTCTGCCGTTCCAGGTTCCCCCGAACCAGGGCGGAGTTGTCGTTCAGGAGGCGGGCCGCCTCGGACAGGGCCGTCATGGATCGGGCGATGCGTCCGGAGCTCTCCTTCTGCCCCTCCAGGGCCCCTCGGATCGAGCGCATGTTGGAGGCAGCCCCGGCGACCGCGGAGGCCCCGGAGCCCAACTCGTCCCGGGCGTGGGCCATGCGGCGGGACAGCTCGGCCTTGCCCTGGGCCATGGCGGCAAGACCCTCGTCCGCGGAGCCCATGCCCGCCCGGAGGCCCTTGAGCAGGCCCGCTGCGGTGTCCGTCAGGGCCCGGCTCTTGGCCGCCAGGGCCTTGACCTCCGTGGCCACCACCTTGAAGCCTCGGCCGTGGACTCCCGCCCGGGCGGCCTCGATCGCGGCGTTCAGGGCCAGGAGGTTGGTCAGCTCCGCGATCTCCTCGATGGACTGGAGGGCCTCCTCGATGCGGTCCGCGCTCTCGGCGACCCGGCGGAACATAGATATGAAGAGCTCGAACCGGGAATCCATATCCGCCAGGGCCTTGGTCCCGTCCTCCACGGCTCCCCGGGCGCTGCCCACCGAGGACTCCGCGGCCTCCAGCCGGGCATCCGCCTCCCCCGCCGCCCCGGAGATGCCGGAGATCCCGCCGTTCAGGGACTCCAGGTCCGCCTCGATCGCCCGTAGGGAATCCAGGTTCTTGGAGTTCGCGGCCAGGCTCTCCTCGAAAAAGTCCGTGGTGAGGTCCGACTCGATGGACAGGGACCAGACGTGGTCCGCCAGCACCCGGTACCGGGAGCGGAGTTCCTTGAGGAGCGCGGCCGCCTGGGCCTCTAGGGGCTGCCCTCTGGATTCCTGGGACATGCCGATACCTCCGCGGGTATGGGGGACAGAGCTCGTGGATTCCGGACTGCGGCGCAATCCGGAACCGCCTACGATTATTCCATGGTTTTGCGGTATAGGCTAGGGCTGAATTGACATCCTGGCGGTATTCGTCAAGCTCGAGGTCCGCCCTAAACGGAGCCGAAACGTCCGTCCGACAGGAGGGACGCCAAGTCGTAGAGGCTGGCGATCCGGAGACTGTCGTAGTCCGGATGCCGGTTCCGGTCGTCCAGGAGGACCCCGTTGCCCCCGCACTCCAGGTAGCCCCGGACGTACCGGGGGAGGTCGTCCACCAGCAGGGTTTCCGACGGCTTGACCCCCAATGAGGAGCAGACCCGGAGGCCCGCGGCCGGATGCGGCTTGCCCTTGAAATGGTTGAAGCGGATGTCGAAGACCGCCTGGAAGACGTCCGGGAAGCCGAGCCGCCCGAGGACCCGGTCCGCGTGCTCCCGGGTGGAATTCGTGAACACGACCTTGGGATACGGCAGGGAACGCAGGAAGTCCCCCAAGGAGGGGTCCGGGTCGATGCACTCCTCTTCGCCCTCGGGATGGACGGCGGCCAGGTAATCCTCGGGATCGTCGAACCCGTACTCGGCCATGAGCCACTCCAGGGTGGTTCCGTGCCGGGGCATATCGGCCCGTCTACGGTCCAGGGCTTCCTCCACGGAGAGGTTCAGGAACCGGGCGGTATACTCGTTCATGCGCCCCACGATCTGGGACTCCATGGGGTTGGAGGAGGGATACAGGGTGTTGTCGAGATCGAAGAGCAGACACCGTATCATAGGAAGGATTCATACCATGCAACCGGGCGCGTGAACAACCCAAGCTTGACCCGACGCCGGTTTCGGGGGATGATGGGCCGCCAGGGAGGACCGGGATGCAGCGCATACTTTATCTGTACCTGAACACCGGCGGCGGCCACATCTCCGGCGCCCGGGCCCTCAAGGCGGGGATGGAGAACCTCTTTCCCGGCCGGGCCGAGGGCCATCTCCTGCACGGCTACCCGCCCCGGCTGGTCCTGGACCGCCTGGTGATGGAGCAGGGCTATTCCCTGGCGATCAACCACTTCATGCCCGGCTACCTTTTGGTCTACAAGCTCGCGGAGCTCCGTCCCCTCATCACCCTGTCCCAGGAGACCACGGCCCAGGCCTGCGCGGGCTATATCGCCTCCCACATCCGAAGGCTGGGGATCACCAAGGTCGTCTGCCTGCACTTCATCCTGGAGAAGGCCGCCCGGGACGCGATCCGGCAGGTGGACCCCGCCATGCCCCTGGTCACGGTGGTCATGGACCCCTTCTCGGTCCCCCCCATCTGGTTCGGAGTGAAGGACCAGGAGTTCTGCGTCTTCTCCGAGCGGGCCCGCAGGTCCGCCCTGGACGAGGGCGTCGCTCCGGAGCGGGTCCGGGTCTTCCCCCTGATGCTCCGGAAGGAGTTCGAGCGTCCCCGGCCCCCGGGGGAGATCCCGGAGCTGAAGAGGCGGTACGGCTTCGACCCCGACCGCCCCCTCCTGCTCCTGGCCGGGGGCGGGGACGGGCTGCCCCGCTCGGACCGTATCGTCCGGGAGGCCCTGAAGGACGGATTCGAGGGGCAGATCGCCGTGGTCTGCGGCAAGAACATGCTCCTGCGGCGCCGGCTCCGGGACCTGCGCTCCCGGCTGGGCGCTCGGGACCTAAAAATCTACGGCTTCGTGGACTTCATGGCGGACCTCATGGCCATGGCGGACTGCGTGGTCACCAAGGCGGGGCCCGCGACGGTCATGGAGACCCTGGCCCTCCGCAAGCCCCTGATCCTCTCCTGCTACGTCCGGAACCAGGAAAAAGGCAACGTGCAGTTCGTCACCTCGAACAAGGTGGGATGGTACCTGACGGAGCCCTCCGACATCGTGGGCAAGACCCGGGAGATCTTCGGCAAGCCTGAACTACGCAGGGAGTTGGAGGGGCGGATCGCGGGGCTCGGGATCCGGAACGGCCTTTCCGACCTGGCCCGGCACATCTTCGAGCTGTGATCGGACTTCCCCTTTGAACGAAGAATCGTTATGTTGGAATCGTCCGAATTCCATAGAAATCCTCATACACCGGAGCAATCTATGAACCGATCGAAATTCTGTATCCCGGCCCTCTTCATCCTGGCCCTAGCCTCCGCGCCCGCCTTCGGGGCCCCGGAGAAGAAGCTGGACGTGGACCTGTCTCCCTCCAACTGGGCCCTGGGGATTTTCCTGGGGGAGCCCACGGGCATCACCGTCCAGCTCGACGTGGGGGCGACCCAGGCCCTGGAGGTCAAGGCCGCCTGGAACTTCGTGGCCGCCGGCCAGAACGAGGGGGGCAACGTCACCCTCCAGGGGAACTACGTCCTCTGGTTCCCGGGGCTCCTGGTCTTCGACGGCCACGACATCCCCCCCTTCGCGGGAATCGGCGTCGAAGCCCGGTTCGGGACCGACTTCCTCCTGGGGCTCCATATCCCCTTCGGAGTGCGGTACCGGTTCCGGGAAGTCCCGATCGAGCTGGCCCTGGAGCTGGGGGCGGGCATGTCCCTGATCCCCTCGACGAGCTTCATGGGGTCCGGAGGTCTGGCCATCCGCTGGATGCTGTAGGGGCGGGTCCGGGCGATGATTCCCGTAGGGGACGACAACTCCCGCAACCGCCGGACACCGGTCGTGACACGGCTCCTCCTGGCCTTGAACATAGCGGCCTTCATCCTGCTCCAGCAGTGCGGGACCGACCCGAACATCCCCCGGTCCCTGGGAGCCGTGCCCCAGGAATTGATCCAGGGCCGGGACATCCGGACCGCGGACCAGGTGATCCGTTCCCCGACGACGGGCCGGTCCTATCGGGTGCCGGGCCTGCTGGAAACCCCGGTCTGGATCTACCTTACGGTGCTGACCGCCATGTTCCTGCACGGGAGCACGGGACACATCCTGGGCAACCTGCTGTACCTGGGGATCTTCGGGGACAACGTCGAGAACCGGATGGGACCGATGAGGTTCCTGCTCTTTTACCTGATCATGGGGGCCGCCGCGACGGCGGCCCAGGTCCTGGCCTCGATGGTCACCGGACAAGGCCTCCTGACCCCCATGATCGGGGCTTCCGGCGCGATCTCCGGGGTCATGGGGGCGTACCTGGTCCTCTTTCCCCGCAACAGGGTCTACATCCTTACCTTCGGCTTCTACCCCATGCCCGTGAGCGCCTGGTTCGCCCTGGGTATCTGGTTCCTCATGCAGCTGGTCAGCGCCTCCGCCGCGGGTCCCGCGGGCAGCGGAGTCGCCTACGCCGCGCACATCGGCGGCTTCGCGGCCGGGTGGCTGTGGGCCCGGATCTTCGAGGCCGGGGACTCCCGCCGCAGAGGACGGGGCGGCCGGGACGGGGACATAACCTGGAGGATCGTGGACTAGGGGGGACGTGCTTCCCTCGCGAAGGATAAACGGCTATACTGCCCGCCGGCTAAACATGGTTCGGTCAAGGGTCTTGGGGCGGCGCCGACGGGCGGCCCTGGACGCCGGATCGGCGGCGCATCCGCCGGGACCGAAAAGCGAGCGTGGGCGCACAGGCGCGAAGCGGCGAAACGGTATGGCACAGGACAAAAAAACCTCGGGCAGGAGGAATCCTGTCCGGTTCTTCACGTATCTTTCCCCATATTGGAACCTTTTCGTCGCGGGATTCGCGGCCATGCTGGCGGTCACGGCCGCCCGTCTCGCCGGTCCGCTCATCCTGCGAGAACTCGTGGACAAGGCCATTCCTGCACGGGATACCGGCCTCATGCTGCGCTACGCCCTAGCCTACATGGGCATCATCGTGGTCATGGGCGCGCTCACCTACTTCCAGACCATGCTCATCGTGCGCCTGGGACTCAAGGTGGTGACCCGGATCAAGGACGAACTCTTTTCGCATCTCCTGACCCTGCCCGTGTCCTACTTCGACAAGCATCCGGTGGGCGAGCTGATGGCCCGGGTGGAGAACGACACGGAAAAGGTGAAGCAGCTCTTCAGCGAGACCGTCATCTTCCTGGCCACCAACGTGCTCTACTTCCTGGGGATGTTCGCCGTGTTCTTCCGCATGGACGCACGGGTGGCTTCCTTCATCCTCCTGCCCGTGCCCCTCTTCCTGGCCGCCTTCCTCTTCCTGTTCGGCCGCCTGCGCCCCCTCTACGAGAAGGCCCGAAAAAAGTACGCCGAGATCACCGCGGTGGCGACGGAGTTCGTCCAGGGAATCGAGATCCTCCGGGCCTTCAACCGCACGGGGTATGCCGCGGAGAGGCTCGACGCCGCCAGCAAGGAGAAGCGGGATGTGGAGATCCGGGCCGGCCTCTTCGAGTACGGATTCACGGGAGGGATGGGGTTCCTGGCGGGGCCCGTGTTCGTCGTCCTCATCATCCGGCTCGTGGCCCCGAACATCTTCCGGGGAGCCCTCACCGTGGGGACGCTGCTCGTGTTCATCGAGTACGGGATGCGGCTCTTCGAGCCCCTCCTGGCCATCGGCGAGAACATCCGCGGCATCCAGCAGGCCCGGGTCGCCCTGGGCCGCATCTTCGGGATCCTCGACCTCGAACCCGAGGAGTCCCCGGACGCGGGGGGCGATCCGCCGAGCTTCCGGAAGTCCATCACCTTCGACCGGGTGAGCTTCGAGTACAAGGAGGGCGAGCCGGTCCTCGACTCGGTGTCGTTCACCGTGGAGAAGGGACAGACCGTGGCCCTGGTAGGCGCCTCCGGCTCGGGCAAGACCACCACGGTGAGCCTCCTGTGCCGCTTCTACCCCTACTCCCGGGGACGGATCCTCGTGGACGGCCGGCCCCTCGAATCCCTGGACCTCCGGGCCTGGAGGCGGATGATCGGCCTCGTGCTCCAGGACATCTACCTCTTCCCGGGCACGGTCCTGGAAAACGTGCGGGTGTACGACGACACGGTGACAGAGCTCGACGTGTTCGGCGCCTTGAAGACCGTGCACGCCGCGGAATTCGTCCGCCGCCTGCCGAACGAGCTCCGCACGGAACTGCACGAACGGGGCGCCAACCTTTCCATGGGGGAAAAACAGCTCCTGTCCTTCGCCCGTGCCGTGGCCTTCGACGCCGAGATCGTCATCATGGACGAGGCCACGGCCAGCGTGGACGTGGCGACCGAGCGGAGGATCCAGGAGAGCATGGCCGAGCTCCTGGCGGGCCGTACGGCCATCATCGTGGCCCACCGGCTTTCGTCCATCCTCAAGGCCGACAAGATCCTCTTCTTCAAGGACGGCCGCATCGTGGCCCAGGGCCGGCACGAGGAGCTCCTGGCCAGCCTGCCCGACTACGGGGACCTGGTGCGCCTGCAGTTCCCCGACCTCGAAGGCGGAGGCCGCGGCGCGGAGAAACGGATCGCGGCGGTGGAGACTTCGGCATGAGCGCCCGCGGGACCGTCGACCACGTGGCCTGGATCCGTGCCGTGTGGAGCGAGCACAAGGGCCTGGTGGCCCTCCTCTTCTTCCTGACCCTATTGTCCAGTGCCGTGGCCGTGCTCTACCCCTACTTGTCCAAGCTGCTCCTGGACACCATCCAGGGCCTGCTCGCCTCGCCCGGCCTTGGGAATCCCATGGACGAGGTCGACCGCCTCCTCCTCGTGTTCCTGGCCGTGGGGCTTGCGGGACTGGTGGCCTCGATGTTCCCCGGCATCCGGGGCATGACCAACTCCGTGTTCGAGCACGTCATCCGAAGCAAGTACTTCCGGAAGGTCCTGGCCAAGGATTACGGGTTCTTCGCCAAGTTCTCCACGGGGGACGTGGTAACCCGGCTCACCGACGACCTCTACGACTTCCCCAAGCTGTCGTGGTTCCTCTGCTCCGGAATCTTCCGGGCGGTGGAGTCGATCAGCAAGGTGGCCTTCTGCCTGGCCGCCATGGTCCTCTTGAATCCCAAACTCACCTTATACTCCCTCGTCCCCCTGCCCCTGATGATCGCGATCTTCTACGTCACCCAGGACCGCATCTACGACACCTTCCAGAAGAACCAGGAGGCCATCAGCGCGGTGAACGCCCGGCTGGAGATGAGCTTCTCCGGGGTGCGCATCATCAAGGCCTACGCCTGCGAGGACAAGTACCGCCGTTTCTTCCGGAACGTCCTGGAGCAGCGCTTCGGCACCGAGCTAGCGGTGGCCAAGCTCGAGGTCGTCCTGCACCTCATCTACCAGTACATCGACTACGTAGCCCAGGTGGGCATCGTGTTCGCCGGCGGCCTCATGGCGGTGCGAGGAGAGATCAGCATCGGCACCTTCTACGCCTTCTACACCTACCTGACCCTGCTGATCTTCCCCATCCTGGACATTCCCCAGCTCTTCGTATCCGGCAAGCGCGCCTTCGTCAACATCGACCGGCTGGAGGAGATCGCCCGCCATCCCGAGCCCGCTGCTCCGGGGAAACCGCGTGCGGTCGACCGGCTCGAGCGCGTGGAATTGTACGGCGTGTCCTTCCGTTATGGGGACAGAGCTGAGAACTCTCTTACGGACATCTGCTTCTCTATCGGCCGAGGGGAGCGGATCGGCGTCATCGGGCCCGTGGGGAGCGGGAAATCCACCCTGGTCAAGTGTCTCCTCGGACTCCTGCCACCAAGTTCCGGAGAGATCCGGGTGAACGGTGAGGACCTCCGGGAACTCGACCTTGTCTCCTATCGCGCCCGGGTGGGCTATGTCCCCCAGGAGGCCTTACTGTTCTCCGGATCCCTGCGAGAGAACGTCGATTTCGGCGGCGAGTCGCTTTCGGACGAGATGTTCCGGACCTCCGTGGAAGCGGCCCAGATGGCCGAAGAGATCGCCTCCTTCACCGACGGAGAGCGCACCGTGGTGGGCCAGCGCGGCGTGAGTCTGTCGGGGGGGCAGAAACAACGCATGGCTATCGCCCGAGCCGTGGCCCGGAGGCCCGAGCTCATGCTCTTCGACGACATCACCGCCAGCCTGGACGCGGCCAACGAGGAACGCCTCATGCGCCGACTCGATGAGCTTTCCGGGGACTTGTCCTTCGTCATCGTCTCCCACCGCCTGTCTACCCTGCAGTACGTGGACAAGGTCCTGTTCTTGGACCAGGGCCGGGCCCTCGGATTCGGCCGGCATGAAGAGCTGCTGCAAAATCGCCGGTACCGGGCCTTCATCGAGGAGCACCTGGGAAAGTCAGAGTAAGTATTTTTCTTAGGGACAGAGCTCGAAGCAAGCAAATCGGGAAACCGGCCGCGTATACGCGGTATGCGCAAGCCAAGAGAATTGAAAACCGGCGCCCTCTACCACGTGACGGCCCGGGCCAATCGGCAGGAGATGATTCTCGACAGCCGAGGGATGAAGGAACTTTTCATGAAAACCCTCTCGAGGGCCAAGAAAAAGTACAGATTCCGGGTCGAGAATTTCTGCGTCATGGGAAACCATTTCCATCTCATAATCCGCCCGGAGGCGGGAGAATCTCTTTCCAGGATCCTGCAATGGATACTGAGCGTTTTCGCGATGGCGTATAACAGGATCCATGGGCTCTGGGGTCATGTGTGGGGATCCCGATTCTTCTCCCGGATCCTGGCCGGCCTGCGGGAATACCTGGCCGTCTTCGACTACATCGATCAAAATCCTCTGGCAGTTCATCGGGTGCGGGATCCGCGGGAATGGATGTACGGCGGTCTTTGGGAGCACCGGCACGGATACCGTACGGTGGCGGATCGTCCGGAACCGTATGTCGAGATGATGGTTCCGGATCACGGGTTGGTCCGACTGGAACGGGTAACTCCGCGGAGGCACGCCCATTTTTCTTGACCCAAGCCGGTCTCTCCGCTAATCTGCCATTTCCACTATACGGGTGGTATGGAACGCCATGAATCAGGGGAAGGCTCGGCCGGGGAAATGATTTTCCCCCGAAATAAGTCGAATTCTCGTGTAACCTGCAAACCATATTGAAGGATACTTTACATGGAACGATTGCAGACACTGCTCGACACCCTCGTATCCCATCAACCTATCAAACAAGCCATTATGGCCGTGGAGAGCGGCGACGGCTCCTTCCGCTGGTCCGGCGCGGCAGGAAAATCGGTTGACGGATTGCCGCTCGATCCCGAAGCCCCCTTCTTCATCGCCAGCATCGACAAGCTCTACAATGCCGCCGTCGTGCTGATGCTGGCCGAGCGGGGCAAACTCAGATTGGACGATCCGATCTCCGACTATCTGCCCGTCGATCTGACGCGGGGATTGCACACTCTGAATGGAATCGATTATTCCGGATCACTCACCATCCGGCACCTGCTGTCACACTCCTCCGGGCTGGCTGATTGGCTGGAAGATACGCCGAAAAACGGTAAAAACCTGATCGAGCACGTGCTGGAACGAGACGACCGTTCGATGAGCACTGCCGAGATCGCGGACCTGGTGCGCGGGTTGAGCCCGCATTTCCCTCCCCAGGATCCGTCCGCTCGACGCGTCAAGATACGCTATTCGGATACTAACTTCATCTTGATCATCGCCCTCCTCGAGACGATGTGCGGACAACCCCTCCATCGTATTCACGAGGACCTGCTCTACGCGCCGCTCGGGCTTCGCCATACCTATTTCCCCGGAACTACCCTGCCGCTTGAAACGACATCCGCGCCGGTTCCCCTTCGTGCCGAAGGACGTATCATCGAAATTCCCCGGCTGATGACGGCCTTCCGCGGAATCTATAGTACTGCGGGCGATACGATCTCATTCCTGCGCCATCTAGCCTGCGGCGAGGTCTTCCAAAACCCCAAAACTTTCGCCCTTATGCAATCCCGCTGGAACCGCTTCGGTTTCCCGATGGATCGGGCCGCCCTGCGCTCCCCCGGCTGGCCGATCGAGTATGGTCTGGGGCTGATGCGTTTCCAGCTGCCACGGGCCTTCACCTCGCTGAAGCGCCTCCCGGCGGTCATCGGCCATACCGGCTCGACCGGCTGCTGGCTTTTCTGGTGCCCCGAAATGGATTTGTATTTTTCCGGCAGCGTCGACGAGGCGGGTGCCGGGGCCGTACCGTATCGGATCATTCCGCAAATATTGCAGATTTTGGCGACGGGCGAAGGAGGTCCGATACATGGAATACGCAAAGTTTAGCCTGCTGTTCATGCTGGTTCACACGGGTGCGTATTTTATTGCCGGTATGCTTGCCTATCGCGTCAGTCGCGACCTTTACATGGGCGAGAATCGCCTGCTCGATTTCGTGAAAGACATGTCCGACCAGGGCGAAAATGCCAGCGTGGCGAAATTGACCCTTCCGCTTCAACTCGTGCGCGGGCTGGTTCTTTCGATCGTACTGTACCCCATCATCGGATTCCTCGGAGAGTTGTCGTATTTGCATCGTTTTCTTTTCCTCACCGGCCTGATGTTCGTTTACACTGACTTTGCCAGCGCAATCCCCTTTCCCCATAATCTTGAAGGACTGATCTATTTGAAAGCTCGGTACTTCAAGAAATTCGCGTTTTGGAAACTGCAATTTGAGATGATCGTCTTCAGCCTGATCTTCGGGCTGGCCTCGGGTTGGATTCTATTCCAATGAGACCGCACGAACAGGAAAACACGTACATCGACGGATGGGAGAAATACCATGCAGAGATCGCTCACATGGATCGTTCCGCTAGTAGCCGTACTGGCCCTTGCCGCTTCTGCGACCGGCCTTTTCCTGCCCGGCGGGGATGGCCCCTATAAATTTACAACCCTGCGCGGACAAGAAGTCGAGATGTTCGGGCGCGGATTGTACCGATACGACACACTCCTGGTCGGCGCTGCCCTGCGCGGCACCGACGCCGTCACTCTGCTCATCGGCTTGCCCCTGCTGGTACTGACCTACATGAAATCCCGACACGGTTCAACCAACGCACCGCTCGCCTTGCTGGGCGTCCTGTTCTATTTCCTATACAAGGGCGCTTCGCTGACCTTCTCGGCGGCGTTCAATCCGCTCTTCCTGGTATATACCGCCCTCTTTTCTGCCAGCCTGTTCGCCGTCATCATCTCCATGACCGCCTTCGACCTGGAGTCCTTGGCGAAACGAGTCCAGCCCGGATTCCCGCATCGCGGCGCGGCGGTATTTCTGTTCATCGCAGGAATCGGCACCCTGCTGATTTGGCTGAGCGAAATCTTCGTCCCCCTGCTGGCAGGGACCGCTCCCGAGATCATGGGACCCTATACCACACTGTTCACCCACGGGTTCGATTCGGCGGTCATCACCCCGGCGGCGGTGATCGCGGGCGTCTGCCTGGTTCGGCGCAAACCGCTCGGGTATCTGCTGACGATTCCTATTCTCATCCTATGTACGCTGATCGGCGCGGTGGTCATCGGGCAGTCCGTCGCTCAGACACTGGTCGGGCTGGTCTTTCCGCCGCAAATCTATATCGGCATGATCGGCAGCTGGATCGTGATGGGCGGGTTTGCAATCGGACTTACCGCCTCGTCCTTCCGCAATCTGGAGCCCCCCAGCGGGGACAGAGTTCGATCCTGACAGGACGCTCCCGTACCGCCGAAAGCGCTCTCACTCTCCGATGATCTTCATGAGGACCCGCTTGTCCCGGCGGCCGTCGAACTCGCCGTAGAAAATCTGCTCCCAGGTCCCGAAGTCCAGCCGCCCATCCGTCACGGCCACGACCGCCTCGCGTCCCATGATCGCACGCTTGAGGTGGGCGTCCGCGTTGTCCTCCCCCGTGTTATGACGGTAGCCGTTCCGGTCGTAGGGGGCAATCTTCTCCAACCAGGCCAGGAAATCCGAGTGCAGGCCGCGCTCGTCGTCGTTGATGAAGACACTGGCGGTGATGTGCATCGGATTCACAAGGCACAACCCTTCCCGTATCCCGCTCTCCCTCAACGCCTCCTCCACCCGGTCGGTGATACGAACGATGGCGTACCGCTCCTTGGTATGGATCATGAACTCCTTCCGATAGCTCTTCACGGCCTCCTCCCCTCCGCGCGGCCCCGGTCGCCCGCGCTGGCCTTAATCATGCCACGCGGAGGGGCAGCCAGGAAAGCCAGACCCGGGGACAGAGCTCGACAGAGGAAACTCGCGTATTGACAACCCCCTCCGGCGGCGGGGATACTTGCCTCCCATGCCGCACAGGAACCTCTCCTTCGAGGCCGTGGTCCTCCGCTGCCGGGAGAGCCCGGGAGGCGACCGGATCGTGACCTTCTTGGCCGCGAATTCCGGCCTCGTGGAGGCCTTCGTGTTCGGAGGTCCGAAGAGCAGGCTCCGATCCCTCGCCGCCCCCTACCACACCGGTACCGCCTGGATATACCTGGATCCCGTGAAGGACCTGCGGAAGCTCTCGGATTTCGACGCCCGGGAGACCTACCCCACCCTGAGGGAAAACCTGCGCAAGATCTGGGCGGCCAGCTACTTTGCGGAGACGGTCCTGCGCACCGACGCCGCCGGGGGGGAGTCCCGGGAGGCCTTCGACCTTCTGCGGTCGGGTCTGTCCGCCTTGGACGCGGGCGGGGAGGCGGATGTCGACTACGTCTGCCTCCAGTACGGGTGGAGGCTCCTGGGCCTCATGGGCCTGCGTCCGGATTCGGAGACCTGCGGACAGTGCGGCGCGTCGTTCCCGGAGGGCCGGAGGGCGGCGTTTTCGCGCATCCAGGAAACTTTCCTCTGCGACCAGTGCGCCCGGGCCGGAGATTCGGGGAATTCCGTGGACGACCTTACCCTGAGCGGGGGTGCCCTGCGCTACCTGGCCGCCTCGGAGGCTCTGCCCTTCCGGGACGCCCTCCGCGTCCGCCCTTCCGGGGAGGACCTGCCGATCCTCAAGGCCCTGGTTTTCCACCTGGTCCGGTCGGCCGCCGAGGGGGAGCTGCGCACCTTGGCACGGGGGGAGCTCCTGTGAGGTGCTTCATCGCCCTGGAGCTGCCCGACGAGGCCAAGGTACGGTTGGCCGCGGCGGCCGGGATCCTGGCGGGTCGTTTCCCGGGAGCCCGGTGGGTGAGGCCGGAGTCCTTCCACCTCACCCTGGCCTTCCTGGGGGAGATCAAGGGGACAGAGCTCGACTGCGCCCGGGACGCCGTGGTGGCCACCGCCGGCTCGGGGGCTTTCGACCTGGCCTTCGCAGGGACAGAGCTGCTGCCGGTGCGGGGCCCCGCCCGGGTCCTGGCCCTCTCGGCGGGTGCCGGGACCCGGGAATGCGTGGAAATCCACGGCCGGGTGAATCGAGCTCTGTCCCTGGCAGCACGGGCCGCGGGGCTTCCGCCCCTCAACCCGGAATGGCCCGACGGACGGCCCTTCCGGGTCCACGTGACCCTGGCCCGGGCGGGAGGCCGACCCTTCCCCCGGGACCCCCGGGGCCTCGGGGAAGCCTGGGAGGAAATACGGGCGTGCACGCAAGCGCCCTGCCGGATTTCCCGGTGTATACTGTACAGGTCGGCCCCGGGGCCGGGGGGCGCCCGGTACGAGCCTGTGCTGGCCACGGTACTATAAAAGACGGAAAGGAGTCGCGATGCGCGCGGTGGACCTGATCATGAAGAAGCGGGACGGCGGGGAGCTGTCCCGCGAGGAGATAGCCTTCCTCGTTTCCGGCTACGTGGACGGGAGCCTCCCGGAGTACCAGGTATCGGCCTGGCTCATGTCCGTCTTCTTCCGGGGCATGAACCCCCGGGAGACCGCGGACCTCACGGAGCTCATGCTCCGTTCCGGGGACGTGATGGACCTCTCCGGGATCCCCGGCCCCTTCGTGGACAAGCACTCCACAGGGGGTGTGGGAGACAAGGTCTCCCTGATCCTGGCGCCCATCGCGGCGGCCTGCGGGGTCAAAGTGCCCATGATGAGCGGCCGAGCCCTGGGCCACACGGGGGGGACCCTGGACAAGCTGGAGTCCATTCCCGGGTACCGGACGAACCTCTCCCCCGCGGAGTTCCGGGATTTCCTACGGGCGGACGGCTACGCCATGACCGGCCAAACCGCACGGGTGGTCCCCGCGGACAAGAAGCTCTACGCCCTCCGGGACGTGACGGCCACGGTGGAGTCCGTGCCCCTCATCACCGCCAGCATCCTGTCCAAGAAGGTCGCCGAGGGGGCCGAGTCCCTGGTCTTCGACGTCAAGTGCGGCCCCGGGGCCTTTATGAAGACCTTCCCGGACGCACGCCGCCTGGCGGAAAGCCTGGTGGACACCGGCAAGGCCATGGGCAAGCGGATCGTCGGGGTGATCACGGACATGACCGAGCCCCTGGGCCTTAAAGTCGGAAACTTCCTGGAGGTCGAGGAGAGCCTGGACTGCCTGACCGGGAAGGGCCCCGCGGACCTGATGGAGGTCACCTATCGCCTGGCCGCCTGGATGCTCGTGGCCGCGGGCAAGGCCAAGGGCGTCGAGGAGGCCCTGCGGCTCTGCGAGGCCGCCGTGGCGGAGGGCCGGGCGATGGAGCTCTTCCGCCGCAACGTCCGGACCCAGGGCGGAGACTTGGCTAAGATGGATGCCCTGTACGGGAAGCTCCGCTCGCCCCATTCCTTCGAGCTCCGGGCCCCGGCGTCCGGCTTCGTCACGGCCATCGACGCCTACAGGATCGGACTCGCGGGAGTCTACCTGGGGGTGGGCCGGAACACCACCGCGGATCCCGTTTACCCCGACGTGGGCTTCGTCTTCGAGCGGAAGGTCGGCGACTCCGTGACCGCGGGAGATCTCGTGGCTCGGGTGTATGGGAAGGACGAAGCGAGTCTGGCCGCGGCCCGGCCCCTGGTGGAGGAGGCCCTGACCGTCGGACCCGCAGCCCCCGCCCCCCGGAAACTCGTCCTCGAGGAGCTGGCCGCCCTATGAAGTGGAACAAGAAGGACGTGAGCCCCCAGGCGGTCAAGGATCTGGCCGCCCGCTTCGACCTGGACCTCCTTTCCGCCTCCGTCCTGGCCCGCCGGGGCGTCACGGATCCCGGGGAGCTCCTCTACTTCGTGGAGGACGACCCCCGCTACCTCCACAACCCCTTCCTCTTCGACCAGATGGAAGACGCCGTGGACCGGGTCCTCCTGGCCCGGGACGAGGGGGAGAAGGTCCTCGTGTTCGGGGACCGGGACGCGGACGGCATCTCCAGCACCGTCCTGGTCTACGAGGCCCTGAAAAGCCGGGGCCTGGACGTCCGGTATCGTCTGCCCTCGGCGGACGATCCCTACGGACTCTCGGCCAAGGCCGTGGAGGAGTTCGCCGGGGACTACGGCACCCTGATCATCACCGTGGACTGCGGCATCTCGAACCACGCCGAGATCGAGCGCGCCCGGGAGCTCGGCGTGGACGTCATCGTCCTGGACCACCACCTCCACCGTCGGGATGAGCTCCCCGGAGCCGTGGCGGTCGTGAACCCCAAGATCGAGTCCTGCGGCTACCCCTTCCGGGACCTGGCGGGCTGCGGAGTGGCCTACAAGTTCACCCGGGCCCTGGCCTTCGCGGAGAGCGGCCTCTATAAGCAGCAGGTGGCCCTGCTCAACGTGCGTCCAGCCAACGACGCCTACACCCTGGAGGCCGTGCGCCTGACGAACCTCGTGGAGACCGGCCGCATTTCCGAGACCATCGTCCCGGGGATGGTGGAGCTCGAGAAGACACGCCTGGTGCCCTTCCTCAAAGACCGCCAGATTTTCGTATGGGACGGGGATTTGCAGAAGAAACTCCTGGCCAAGGCCTTCGGACGGGCCGCGGACGTACAGGTCTACGACATCGCCGAGGACATCGGGGACCTCATCCCCGCCGTCCGGGGCAAGAGCCTCCTGCGCCTGCGGGAGCAGTCCCGGATCGCCAAGTACTCGGACAAGGCGGCCGGGGAGATCGACGTCTTCGCCAGCCTCTTCGTCTCTTTCGCCCTCAAGAAGACTTCGTACTTCGGCGAGGCGGACCTGGAGGCCCTTCAGCTGGTAGCCGTCGGGACCCTGGCGGACCTCATGCCCCTGCGGAACGAGAACAGGATCCTGGTGCGCAAGGGCATCGCCGCCCTCAACGCCAAGCCCCGGGCGGGACTGGCGGAGCTCCTGGCCAAGCTGAACCTCACCGGCAAGCGCCTGGCCGCCAAGGACCTGGCCTGGCAGCTTACCCCCGCCATCAACGCCACCGGCCGGATGGGCTCCCCGGAGACCGCGGTCCGCCTCTTCCTGGGCCAGACCGTGGAGGAACGCTCCCGCCTGGCCGAGGAGGTCATCGGCATGAACCAAGATCGCCGACGCCTGGGAGCCGAGGGCTGGGAGGCCGTCCTGCCGGACGCCCGGAAGAGCCTGGAGGCCCACGACAACAAGTTCGTCCTGGTCGGGCGGGACGATGTCAACCGGGGCATTACCGGGATCATCGCCGCCCGCCTCTCGAACACCCTCCGGGTGCCCGCCATCGTCGCCGCCTTTCTGGGCGGCGGCACCATCGTGGGCTCCCTGCGTTCCCTCCGGGGCTACCCCGTCAAGGCCCTGCTGGAGGCCTGCTCGGACCTCTTCATCGACTACGGGGGCCACGACGAGGCCGCCGGCTTTTCCCTCCCCGCGGACAAGTGGGATGAACTGACCCGCCGGGTCCTGGAATTCACCAAGGCCGTGGAACTTGAGGCCGAGGAGGAGTCCCTGTCCATCGACGCGGAGCTTCCCCACGACTACATGAAGCCCGAAATCACGGACTTGGTGGACCGCTTCGAACCCTACGGGGAAGAGAACGGTCCCCTGGTCTTCCTGACCCGGGACGTTCCCATCGCCTCGATGGAACTGGTGGGCAAGAAGGAGCAGAACCACGTCAAGATGCTCCTGGACTACGGCAAGCATCGCTGGCCCGCCCTCTTCTGGTCCGCCGCCGAGCGGGTGGAGCGGGACTTCTCCCGGACCGACCGGGTGGACGTGGTCTTCCAGGTTGGCCGCAATTACTGGAACGGAATGGAACAAGCCCAGCTCGTGGTCATGGACGTACGGCGGACTGGGGAGGACGGGACCCATTGACAGACCGCCCCCGTTTTCGGTACCTTGTCCGGCGTCGACGCAAGTCGCGGTCCCCGGTTGTGTAATGGTAGCACGGCAGACTCTGGATCTGCTTGTGGGGGTTCGAATCCTCCCTGGGGAATACGGAGTGGCGCCCTTCGAATCTTGGGACGCGTCTCCGGGGACGGGCGGGTACCGATCGAGACTGTACGGATGGGTTCCATCGTCAGGCTCTAGGGTATGCTGGAAAGTATGCAGATTTTGCCTCGCAAAATCTGCACGCGAGCGAATCGGTCTTGAAAAGCGGTAGACGGGAATTCGCCGAGCGAGCTTTGTGAGCTCGGCGCCGCGAAGCGAAAAATCTTCCCTGGAAGATTTTTCGCTTCGCGAGGCCCCTTCGTCTATCGGTTAGGACAAAAGATTCTCAATCTTTAAAGAGGGGTTCGACTCCCCTAGGGGCTAAAAACCCGATCCGGCCTTCCGGCCGGGTCGGGTTTTTTATTGCCCTAGGGGAGTCGAACACGAGCCGCCGTCGCGAGCTGGCGAGCACGAGGCCCAGGATGAGCCGAGAGGCGGCGAGGCGGGTCGGAGGGCTGAGGCACGATGCCGCCGTGCGCGGCAGCGCGCACGATCATCGATTCCTCTCGGCAAACGGAGCAAAGCGACATATGCGAAGCCCGGATACTCGACTCCCCTAGGGGCTAAAAACCCGATCCGATCTACCGGATGTTCGCCTCCAGCAGGCGGTCCTTGTACATCACGTGCGCGGCGATCGGCCGGGCTTTGCCGCCGATCGAGTCCTTGCCGATGTAGACCGTGTACAGGAACACGTCGCTTTTGAGCTTAAGGGCGACCTGGGCGTAGATGCTGTCGGTGACGCGGTGCTGCACGGCGGTCTTCGTGGTGTCGGTCCACTCCACGACGCTCTCGGTCTGCCATTCCGCCTGGGTGATGTTCGCCTTGAGCACGGAGGCTCCCGGGGCTTCCTTGAGGGCGGCCGACCGGGCCAGATCGCGCAGTGCCTCCCCGTCCTTGCCCTTGTATACGTCGGGCGACATCACGCGCTTTTCCAGGATGGTCTTGTCCATCTCCTCCAGGCGCTTGTCCAGCTCGGCCTTCTTCGCGATGAGGGCGCGGGTCCGGCTCGATCCGGGGAAGAGCAGGCCGGATTGCTCGACCAGGATGTCGACGCGTTTCTTGACGCCCGGCTCCAGGGCTATGGCCTTTCCTTCCGCCTGCCGGGCGTTCATCCATGCCAGGGCCTCGTCCACCTTGGCCGCCGCCTCCTCCGGTATCCGGTCCCGGCTCCGTTCGTAGTTGAGGATGCCGACCTTGATGTCGTACTCGGCCTGCCGGAGCTCCGGGTGGGCGTCCTTGTCCAGGCCGGAGGCCAGGAACTCGGCATAGACGACCTTGGCCTTCTCGTAGTTCGGTTTCTGGGCCAGGAGCTGGTCTATATCCTCGGTGGGAACGCCGAACAGGCCCTTCGAGCCGGGCCGCCCGTCGGGCTTGTATTCCGCAAGCCGCCTTGCCCAATCGACCAGGGCCTGTTCGCTCGCGGCCGCACTCGCCGCGGAGGCGGCCTTGGCCTGGGCCTTGCCGGACAGGGCCGCCGCCAGGGCGGCTTCCACCTCGGCGATCCGCTTCTCCGCGGCCTGTACGTCGGGATGGGAAGCGGTCTCGGGATAGGACTTCTTGATCTCCTTCATGAGCTCGATGGCCATGTCCAGATCGTTCCGGTTGGTGGAGCCGTTCTGGATGCGCGCCTCGGTGCTCTTGAGGTAGGCCTCGATCTTCCCGAGGCGGCTTGTGACCCCTCCGGGCAGTTTGGCCTGCGCGGAGAGAAGTCCCGCCGAGGCGAGGATGAGGGCGAGCGACCCGAACAGGACGCGGCCTGCACGTTTATACATGGCGTTCCTCCTGAGTTTGTAAAAAAGTATCGAATGTGCCTGCCGGAACGTCAAGAAGCCGCCCGGAATCCGCCTGGAATCCACCTTCCCCGGGAGTGTGCAGGGGACGCGACAGCCGCCTTCCTCAGCGGGAATGCCGGGCGAAGGCGTTCCGGGCGTCGGTTCCGATCTTGGCGAGGCTCACGAAGACGATGGTCAGTTCGAGCCGGCCCAGGAACATGGCCAGGGTCTCGGCCCAGAGCGCGGCATCGGGCATGTTCGCGCCCGTGAGGCCCACGGAGAGTCCGACCGTACCGAGGGCCGAGGCGAACTCAAACAAGGATTCCGTCAGACCGAAGCCGCAGGCGCAGAGAACCAGGGTTCCCGCGGCGTAGGTAACAAGGTACAGGACTACGAAGGCGGCCACCTGCCGGACCTTTCCGTCGTCCAGGAAGACCCGCCTCTCCCCTTCCCAATAGGGGACGGACAGCACGGCGCGCCTCGGAGCCGCCATTGTCCGCAGTTCCCGGACCAGGGCCTTCCAGAGCAGATACACCCGGCTCTGTTTGATCCCCCCCGCGGTGGAACAGGTCCCTCCCCCGATGAGCATCAGGATCACGATGAGGAACACCCCGAAGGAATTCCAGTTCCCGTACCCCACCGTGGAAAATCCCGTCGTCGTTATGGCCGTGACGACCTCGAAGACCGCGACACGGAACGCCTTGTCCATCCGCGGATACAGCTCTCGAGTCGTGAAAAGGAACGCGAGGGTGACGGAGGCGGGGATGACGACCGCGAGCAATCGGATCTCCCCGTTCCTGCCCACGGTCCGGAGCCTGCCGCGGAAGAGATGCCAGGCCGTGACGAAGCTCAGGTTTCCCAGGATCATGAGGGGAAGGGTCACCGCCTCGATCGCGGCGGAGTCCCAGTGCCCGACGCTCTCGACCCGGGTGGAGAAGCCTCCGGTGGACACCGCCGCGAAGGAATGGTTGATCGCGTCGAACCAGCCCATTCCGGCCAGGCGGTACCCGGCGATACCCGCCGCGGCATAGGAGAGGTACACGGTGAGGACCAGCCGGGCGGATCTTTTAACCTGGGGAACCAGCTGATCCCCCCGGCCCTCCGCGCTGGAAATTCCCGTGCCGGCCGGTCCGATGACGGCGGACATCATGATCACCGCCAAACCCGCACCGCCGGACAATTGCATGACGCTTCGCCACAGCAGGATCGCCGGTCCCGCCGCGAGGACGTCCACGACCGACAGGCCCGTGGTGGTCCACCCGCTCACCGATTCAAAAACCGACCGGGAAAACGGCAGCCCCAGCACGGCCGTGAACGGCCAGGCGGAAAAAAGGATGACGATCGTCCACCCCACGACGATGATCACGCCTCCCTCCCGGACGTTCAGCTCCACGGTCCGCCTCGACCGGAACGCCAGCCCCAGGGCTAGGCCCAGGAGCGTCTGAATTCCCGCCGGAACCAGGAAAGCCGGGATCCGGGCGGTCTCCTCAGGATACCAGACGGCCGCGAGGATCGGCACGGCCTGTATCGCGCCGGACACGACCAGGATGACTCCTATCGAGTATGCGATCGCGGCGTAACGCCGCCCCAGGTAGGGTACTTCCCTCATACGCCGCCTCCGGTCCCGGATCTCTCCCCCGTGACGGCCCGGATCGCAGGTCCGTGGTTGTCCGGCAGGGTCACCAGCACGAGGCGGTCCCCGGCCCGCAAGTCGTTTCCTCCCCGGGGGACGATGGTCTCCTCGCCCCGGATCAGGATGGCCACCAAGCTGTTCTCCGGCAGGGCGACCTCCTTGAGAAGTTTTCCCGCGACGGGGGAATTCTCCTGGAGCACCAGCTCGGTCACGATGACCTTGCCTCCGCCGGCGGGGAGGACGTTGGTGATCTCCCGGAGGGACGCCCGCTGCTCGATGAGGCTCCCCACCACTTCAGCGATCGAGAAACTCGGCACTCCCAGGTCCTGGAACGCCTCCGCGTTTTCGGGGTCGTTGGCCAGCGCCGCCGTCCTAGGCACGCCGAACTCCATCGAGGCGAGCTGGCAGGCCACCAGGTTGTCCGCGTCGTTCCCGGTCACCGCGAGCACCAGCTCCGCCTTCCTCGCGCCCGCCTCCTCCAGGACCCCCGCGTCGCTCCCGTCCGCACACACCACTTCGACGGGAAGGAACCGGGAGAGGCGTCCGCACACCTCGGGATCGCGGTCGATCACGGCGACTCGGAACCCCCGGGACGCGAGATTGCGGCACAGAAAATATATCGAGGTGCCTCCCCCGATAATCAACGCCTTCATAAGGAGGCTTCCCCTCGTCCGGAGGGCTCCTCGGTCATGACCCGGAAAAACATCTCCGCCGCGGTGGAGGTGGGACAGACCGTGACGATCCCGAGCCCCGAATACATTTTTTCCTTGGTCGGATCGTAGACCCGGGCAAGGACGCGTGCGACCCCGAAGGTCCGCTTGGCCACCTGGGCCGCCATCAGGTTGACGTTGTCGCTGCCGGTCGCCGCGATCAGGAAATCGGCCTCGTCCACCTTGGCGGCCTTCAGGACCGAGAGGCGGCTCGCGTCCCCCTCGATCCGAAAACCGCTGAATTCCGGCGGCAATCCGGCGAACGCGGATTCTTCCCGATCGATGATCACCACGGAATCCCCGGAGGCGCTCAACCGCGCCGCTATGCCCGAGCCTAGTCGGCCGCAGCCCGCGACCACGACGTATCGATTGCGCCGCATATGTCCTCCTCGGGCGCCGGCTACCGGCGTCGCCTCTGCTCTCCGTGGTCCAGGTCGATTCTCCCGGATCCGGATAACCCCGTGACCCGTTCCAGGTTCGCCCATGCGGGACGGTAGGTCGGATCGATGTCGGAGGAAGCCCGGTAGAATTTCTGGGCCGCCAGACCCTCTCCCTTGATCTCCAGGACCACCCCCACCAGGTTGTAGGCCTCCGCCCGCGCCGGGTCCAGGGCGATCGCCCTCTCCGCCGCGGCCCGGGCGGCCGTGAAATCCCGGTCGGCGATGCGGCGCTTGGCGAGCTCGATCAGGGAGGGATAGTCGTCCGCCGAGGACTCGTCCAGGTCCTCCCGGGCCAGGATCCCCGCAGCGACGCCCCGGATCTCGTCCGGGCTGAAGGGTTTCTGGATGAAGTCCACGGCCCCGAGCTTCATGGCATCGACCGCGGACCCGATGGATCCGTGGGCGCTGATGATGACCACCCGGATCCGGGGATATCCCTCCCGGATCCTCCGCAGGACCTCCAGGCCGTCCATGCCCGGCAGCTTCAGGTCCAGGAACACCAGGGAGTATTCCTCGTCGTGAAGCATCCCCAGGGCTTCCTCGCCGTTCACGGCCGTCCGAATCTGGGCCCCCAGGCCCTCCAGGGACTTAGACATCGTGAAGCGGATGTTCTTTTCGTCGTCGACGACGAGCATCCGGATAGTTTCCATCGATCGCTCCTTTCCGTCTTCTCACTCCGCGGGCAGGGTGAACGTGAACGTGCTTCCGCGGCCGCCGGAGGGAGACTCGACCCAGATGGCCCCTCCGTGGGCCCGGACGATTTCCTTGCTGATCGCGAGCCCCAGACCCGAGCCGCCCGTCCCGCCTTCCCGGATCCTCGTGAATTTCTCGAAGATCCGGGCCTGCGACTCGACCGGGATGCCGGTCCCGTCGTCCCGCACCGACAGGTAGGCCAGGGGACCGATCCTCTGGGCGAAGAGGTCCACGTGCCCGCCGGGTTCGACATACCGCAGGGCGTTGGAGACGAGGTTGGTGAGCACCCAGGCGGCCTTGCCGGGATCGGCCCGGACCCGAAGCTCCCCTTCGGGCCCCAGTACGCGAAGCCGGACGTCCTTCATCTTCGCCTGGTTCCGGAACACGGACTCCACGCGCTCGAACATGTCCCGGACCGAGACGCTCTCGATCTCCATCTCGATCCTTCCGGCTTCCATCCGGGAGAGGTCGAGCAGGTCGCTCACCAGGGCTTTCATGCGCTGGACCTCCTCGTGGGCCGTCGCGAGGAGTTCCCGGTCCCCGTCGGGAAGACCGGGTCCGGCCCGCTCGCGGAGCAGCTCAACGCTCATCCCCAGGCTGGTGAGGGGTGTGCGGAGTTCGTGGGAGGCGGCCATCACGAATTCCTCCTTGAGCCGTTCGAGGTCCTTGAGCCGGGTCACGTCCCGGAGCAGGAGCACGATCCCGGACAGGTTGCGATCCCGTCCCCGTACGGCGAATACGGAGTAGAGGCAGTGGATCGCCTCCCCGTCCCCCGCGGGCAGACGGAGGATCCGCCGCTCCTCCGGGACGTCGGGCCGGGTCCCGGATTCCAGGGTCCTCCGAACGTAGTCCCGGGCCGGATCTTCGGGGAGGACGTCCTCGAGCCTCAGCGTGGCGGTTTCCGCGAACTCCAGGGCGAGGAGCCTGCGGGCCGTCGGATTGAGGGCCGTCACGCGGCCTTCCGGATCGAAGACGACAAGCCCGTCCTCGATGCTGGACAGGATCGCCTCGCTCTTGTTCTTCTCCGCGATCAACCGGTCTACGTCCGTCTCCCGATAGGCGCTGAGCCGCCGGGCCATCTCGTTGAACTCTCCCGCCAGGCGTCCCAGCTCGTCCCCGGTATCCTTCGGAACCTCGACGGTATAGTCGCCGCCGGAGATCCGACGGGAGGCCTCCATGAGCCGCCCGAGGGGGCGCGCGATGCGGTCCGCGAAGACCAAGCTGAAGACCAAGGCCGAAACCAGGGCGGAAGCGGCGACCAGCGCGGTGGACCAGATCGCCTTCCGCGCCCGGAGGCCCGCAGCGTCGCGGGCCGCGTACATGACATTCTCATTCAAGACTCTCAGACGGCCGCATCCCTCCCGGGTTTTCCGGTATAGGGGGCGGAGCGTTTCCCGGTAGGCGGTCCACATCCGGATTTCTGTCTTCCTTCCGCCCTCGACCGAGGCGAGAAGCGCCGTCCGATACGCCTCGAAATCGGAGCGGATTGCCCGAACGAGTTCCGCCTCGCCCTCTATGGTGATGTTGTCCTCGGCCCGGGCGAGCCACGAGAAGAAAAGCGCCTCCCCTTCCCGAAACCTCGCCTGCCCGCCGTCGGGATCGCCCGCAAGGACAAGGAGCGCCCCGGAGTCCAGCCGATCCAGGGCACCGGCCATTCCGTCCGCGGCCAGGATGCTCCGATAGTTCTCCCTCAGGATGGACGCCGTGGCCTTCCCCAGGGCTACCAGGTTCGCGATGGCCCAGGCCACGACGAGCGCCAGGAGCAGGCAGGCGAGCCCGTATCCGGCGAGAATTTTCCGCCTCAAGGTCATGGGTTACCCCGCTTCCATATCTCGGAATCGAATACTACGGAGCAATAAGCATGCCAAGAAAATGTGTTGATATTACAAGGAATTACGGCTTTCCGCGTTTGAAGGCAAGTCAAATTGCAAGAGCACTTTCACCGAGTATTGCAAAACGCACGACGTCGGGTTAGATCCCGTACAGCTTCCGCTTTCTCCAGAGGGTCGCCGGATCGATCCCCAGAACGGAGGCGGCTTCCCGCAGGGATCCGGCGGAGGCCAGGACCCGGCGGATATGGAGTCGCTCGATCTCCGAAAGCGGAACCCTGTCCCCGACCGCCGGCGAACCGGGGCCGGAAGGGAAGTCCCCTCCGAGATCCCGGATGTCGATCTGGGGGCCCCGGGCCAGGATCGCAGCCCTCTCGATGGAATTCCGGAGCTCCCGGATATTCCCGGGCCAGGCCCGCCTTCGCAGCGCCGCGCGGGCTTCCTCGGTGAACCCGAGGAACGTCCGGTGGTAGGCCCGCGAAAACTCCGTCAGGAACCCCGAGGCGAGGGGCTCGATGTCGTCCGGCCTCTCCCGGAGGGGCGGAAGCGTCAGCCGAATCACGGCCAGCCTATAGAACAGGTCCTCCCGGAAACCTCTCTGCGCGACCCGCTCCTCGAGGTCCGCGTTCGTGGCCGCGATGATGCGGACATCCGCTTTCCGGGCCCGGGATTCGCCGAGGCGTTCATACTCCTTGTCCTGGATGAACCGCAGGAACTTCGCCTGGACGGGAGGAGCCATGTCCGCGACCTCGTCGAGGAACAAGGTCCCTCCCTCGCAGGCCGCGATCCGGCCGGGGTGGTCGCGAAGGGCACCCGTGAAGGAGCCCTTGACATGGCCGAACAGCTCGCTCTCCAGGAGCTCCTGGGGAACCGCGGGACAGGATACGGTCATGAACGGCTTGGCAGACCTCGGGCTCCAACCGTGGATGGCCCGGGCCAGGAGCGACTTGCCGGTCCCGCTCTCGCCGCACAGCAGGACGATCGCGTCGGATTCCGCGGCCCGCCGGGCCGTCTCGACCACCCGCAGCATCGCGGGATCCCGACTCTCGAACGATCCCTCCGCCCCCCGGGACCCGGCGTACTCCCGCAGGGCAGCGACCTCGGCCTCCATCGCCCTGAGCCGTCCGATCCGGCGCGCCAGGATCCTGACCTGTTCCGGATCGAAGGGCTTCGGCAGGTAATCCTCCGCGCCGAGCCTCATGGCCTGCACGACGCTTTCCACGGAGGCGTAGGCCGTGATCACCACGATCTTCATCCAGGGGGAGTCCGATGCGAGGGGGACGATGAGATCCATCCCGCTCCGTTCCCCGAGACGGAGGTCCAGAAACACCAGGTCGTAGGGTCTCCGCCGCGCCTCTTCGACCGCTTCCCCGGGATCGCCCACGGATGTCACGGAGTGGCCTTCCCCGGCAAGGCAGAAGGACAGCATCTTCCGTATATTCGGCTCGTCGTCCACGACGAGAATGTTCAGCCCGGGGGATTTGCTCTCTTCACTCATCCTGCGGCTCCGTCGAAGCGCGCCTCCGATCATACCCCGCGCGGGGTTTTCCGCCTAGTTCGGGTCCGACTCCCGCCGGCTCTCCGGGATCCGTTCGGCCGCGGCCGCCCGGGAAACCGCGCCGCATCGTCCTGGGCTTTCCCGGCGACATGCAGCAGGGCTCCCCCTCCGACGGAGAAGGCCGCAGCCATGAGGAAGACCGCCTCGCCCCCCGCGGCTCCCATCAGGAAGCCCGCGGCCGGGGCGGCGATCCCTCGGCCGAGCTCGCTGACCATGGACAGGCCCATGTAGCGCCCCAGGAGGGCCGGCCGGGCGTGCTCGGGTATGTAGCGGACCTGGACCGCGGAACCCCAGACCTCCCCCAGGCTCAGGATCAGCATGGAAGCCAGGAGAAGCGCCGGGGAACGGAGGAAGGCGAAGC
>Ga0116153_10001007_pt1 | contig 29263 bp, 26 predicted proteins | sample AD_UKC028_MetaG_FD_89896 | JGI IMG/M metagenome (GOLD analysis project Ga0116153, IMG submission 89896) | Active sludge microbial communities of municipal wastewater-treating anaerobic digesters from USA - AD_UKC028_MetaG | ecosystem: Engineered > Bioreactor > Anaerobic > Digestate | place: USA...
CGGCTGATTGACGTCGGACAGTGCAATAACGCGTATTCTGCCATCCAGGTAGCGCTTGCTTTGGCTCAAGTATTTAAGTGCGGGGTGAATGAATTGCCGTTGTCTATCGTGTTATCGTGGTTCGAGCAGAAGGCTGTGGCGATCCTGCTGACATTGTTTGCTCTCGATGTTAAAGGGATCCGGATCGGCCCGATGCCGCCGGCCTTTGTGTCAGCGAATGTGCTCAAAGTCCTCCAGGACAAGTTCGATCTTAAACTGATTTCAACGCCTGACCAGGATTTGGCGGCTATGCTGCAGGGGAGGGGAAAATGATCAATGTGCTCGAGAATATCCCGTTTCAGGAACAAAAGATGGGAAGCAGGAAACTCGTAGATGAGAAGTATCTTTTGCTGATGCAGGCGGCTTTGAGGCCGGGTCAGAGCGTACCAGCGCACAATGCGAATTCTAACGTTCATATACTTGTTGTCAGGGGTGAAGTAGTCCTTAACTTGAACGGGACAGAACAGCGCGCTCAGGAAGGAGCATTAATTCCAGTTCCCTATAAAACCGCGATGAATATAACGAACCGCTCTGATAAAGACGCCAGCTTCTTGATCATTAAAACCCCGAATCCAACTGAGATGTCCGGGGCGTAAACCTGTAAACAAGCGATATTGAATTATTCTTGTGCTGGAAAAGAGTGGAGAGGTGGCCAATTGCGCCCCGGGGCTAGACCTATGCAAAGTTCGATCCTCTCTCCGAACCCCAATCATTCCCCTCTTAATGATAGGTTGAGAGGTTCAAGGCTATGATCAGCATCCCTGATCATAGCCTTTTTTATCTGGCGAGGTCCCTAGGAGTTAGGACGATATTAAATTACCCGCCCGGCGCTTATTTTAGCTGCGCCGCAGTCTGTATATAAACCTGCCTTTTTAGCGCCTTCAGCGGTCCAATTCGGTAAAAACCTATCTTATATACAGCCGCGTATATACAGCCAACATCGACGAGATTTACACCATTTTTGCGTTGTGAATTAGGCTGTATATAAAGATATAGGTTTATGAGGACTGCTTGGCGAGGCCTGCGGTGAGCTGCTGCCACATCTGTTTCTGCTTATGCCAGGATATTTCTCTAGTTATTTGATTCATTTTGTATTCGGGGATCAGTCGGATGAGGTTGTTATTCGAGAAGAGGATCTCTTCCTGGATGCTCGGAGCAAGCATGGTCATATTCATCAGCACATACATTTTAGTTCGAGTCATGCTAAGCCACTGCGCCACTTGTTTTGGGCTTTTAGCTTTGCCTTGATCGAGTAATTCCTGCACCTGATAGGCTAAGATTAAGAACTGGCGGAGTTTCGGCTCTTTTTGCAGCGCCACAGCTTTAGGTATTGCTTGGAAGATGCTGGTTTCCAGGTCGATCTTGCACTCGTGAACCTTAGGCGATCCATACAAGGTTATAAAAACCGTCTTGGTTTCAGCTTCGAAGAGGATAATTTTAACTAAGGAGAGGATTGTCTCTCGTTGTTGTGTAAAAGGGAGGATTTCCCACGTTCCGAGCAGTATATTCTTATTCCCGCAGATCTGTCGCAGGCATATCAGTATTTGGTTCTCTAGCCTTTGTGCATTGATTGTTTTCGTCGGGCAATTTGCATACCCGCGTTTCTGGGCGTTCGAGCAATAATAGTAGAAGTATTTCCACCGATGATCCTTGAAAGAATATGAGTAGATCATTGCGCTGTCGCAGTGCTTGCAGCGGATCAGCTGGCTTAAGAGGCCGATATTCTTCTGTGGCTTATTCTTAATCTCACGTTTGTTTTCGTTCAATATCTGCTGGACCTTGTTAAAGACTTCTTCGCTAATAATGGGTTCATGCTGGCCTTGAAATACCTGCTTGCCCTTATAATTGACCTTGCCGATATAGAGCATATTTCGAAGCATCCACATCATGTTCACGGTTTTGAAAGGTATGCCGCCGGATATCTTGCCTTTTCGTAAATATTGTTTAGTACGATAGCCTTTCTTATTAAGGGCCATTGCGACGGCTAGTAGCGAGTGTTTCTGGATGTATAGATCGAACATTTCTCGAATAATCTGAGCTTCAGCTTTATTAACCACGATTTTGTGATGTTCTTTATCGAGATCATAGCCTAAGGCTGGGCGTCCACCCATCCATTGGCCTTTTTTGCGCGCTGCGCCCATTTTATCGCGCGTGCGCTCGGAAATGATCTCTCGCTCGAATTGCGCGAAGGAGAGGAGGATGTTGAGTGTAAGCCGTCCCATTGAGGAGTTAGTATTAAAATGCTGCGTTACGGAGATGAAGGCGACGTTATTTTGTTCGAAGAACTCAAGCAGTTTGCTGAAATCAAGCAGTGATCGTGATAACCGGTCTACCTTGTATACGACCACACAGCCTATTTTGCCTACTTTAATGTCTGTTATTAGTCGTTGCAGCGATGGGCGCTCTGTTGTAGCCCCGGAAAAGCCCGCATCGTCATAACGATCTGTTAACGCGAAGAATCCTTCAGATTTTTGACTGGCGATATAGCTATCAGCAGCCTCTCGCTGAGCATCTAGAGAGGTGAATTCTTGCTCCATGCCGTCATTGGTCGATACACGCGTATAGATGGCGCAGGAAATAGGCTTCTTAATTTGGGTTAGTTTTTCATCCATAGCTATAGTTTAAAGAAATCAAAAGCATTCCAATTTGATCCGGTGATCATGTGGACAACCGCAGACAATGATTTATAGACCTTGCCGTCAAATTCGAATCCGCGTTCAAGCACCTTAATCTCAAGCCTTCTGCCTTTATACACCCGAATGATCCTGCTTCCTGGAATAGGGAGGCGTTTATCCCTGAATGGCCTATTTGAGAAATTCTGGTTCAAAGCGTCCATATCAGGTCGGACAGCTTTGTTATTGATCGGGTCGTATTTGTCGATCAGTTCCTGGATCCTATGCAGCGCTCTTACAGATATGCTGCCGAATTCCAACTCCTGCATCCTGTGGCATATCTTTCTGACTAGGTAGCGCCTGTTATGGGAGAATTTGCTTTCTCCTGGAAAAAGCTCTTTATAAACTTTTTGCAGCTCTTCTGCATTCAGCTTGGTAATGGCAGTTATCTTGATTTCTACGTTAGTTTCCATAAGCGTGTCCTCAGTCATATATATCCATAGGTTTGGAGATATAGCAAGTTATATAAACAATAAAATAATCCTAACTTTTAAGCTGTCGGCACCTTTAGTTCGTGCTATAATGTAACAAATTGTAATCGGAGCCAGAGAATGCAGGAAAATGTCGAGTTTTATACTGTAGATGAGGTCGCCAAAGTTTTAAGATTACATCCCTACACAGTCAGAAGATTATGCCGGGAGAAGCGCGTCCCGGCATTTAAATTTGGTGGGCAGTGGAGATTTTCGAAGGTTGAAATCGAAAAATGGTCAAAGGGCTTAAAAAATGCCGAATGATTTAATACAGGAACTCTGGGAAAGAAAGAAATTTACGCCAAACGATGATCAGAGGAAGGCTATCCTTTTTGATGAAGATAGGCCGATGTTTATTACGGCCGCACCGGGATCTGGTAAAACGCGTGTTCTCTTGTGGCGGACGGTTAATTTAATTGTGGAGAGAAAAGTTTCGCCAGACCAAATATTTCTAAGCACTTTTACGGAAAAAGCAGCTCACCAACTAAAAGAGGGGTTAAAGGAACTATTAGGCATAGCCTCTAATTTAACCAACGAAAAATACGACCTTGCCCGGATGCATGTCGGGACTATTCATTCAAACTGCCATCGCATCTTACTTGATCGGGCTTTTTCAGATACAAGCGAAAGGCAAGTCCCGCCACGCGTATTGGATGAGCTAGGCCAGTATTTATACATTTATAATCAAAGATTTTGGGCGTCACTGGTCCAATCGGTTGGGCTTGAAAATAGCCAAGAGACCAATCAGATGATTAATGCCTTCTTGGGCACGCCGCAACAGGCGCATGCTGGATCGCGCCATACCGCAGTCGTGAATGTCATCAGTTTGTTTAATCGGCTTTCAGAGGAGCTTGCTGATCTTGAAAAATTGAAATCAAAGGATGATCTTTTAGAGCGGCTCTATCGGATGTATGCCTACTACGTCGATTCCTTAAAATCAAATCCGGTGGTGCATACCGATCTATCGTTATTGCAGGGAGATGCTTTGCGTCTTGTCGAGAAAAGCAAGAATAGTCGATTTAAGCACGTCATCATTGACGAATATCAGGACACTAACTATGTCCAAGAGCGGTTGGTTTTTGCGCTGGCCCGTTTCAATAAGAATTTATGTGTTGTAGGTGATGATGACCAAGCCCTTTATCGCTTTCGCGGCGCCACTGTCGAAAACTTTGTCGACTTCCCTGATCGGTGCCAAAAATACTATTCTGTTAACCCTGAAAAAATAGCCCTTCATACGAATTACCGCTCATTGAAGAATATCGTCGATGTGTCGCAATCATTCATGCAGAAAACCAATTGGCAGGAGAACGGAAAGGCATACCGCATTCTTAAGAATGTAAATGCTCATAGAGCCAACGCCATGCCCGCAGTTTTTATGACGGATGATGCGCATCCGGATAATGTATCTCCTCAGATTGCAAGGTTTGTGCGTGGATTAAAAGATCAGGGTGTAGTAAATGACTATAACCAGATCGCTATATTATTTTCTTACCTCAAGGGGAATACTCAGGTCGAGCGGTTATCGCAGGCTTTGGAAGCAGAGGGGATCCCTGTTTATGCACCGCGCGCAAGATGCTTCCTCGAATTAGAAGAATCGCTGGTTGTTTTTGGGTTGTTCGCAAAAATACTTGGGCGCCCGGCGTTGCAGGGGCATGGGCGTGATTTAGGGAATTTTCGTGGTTGGATAGACAGAAGCATTGCGGCCGCTTTTGAGGAAATGCAAAAAGATTCCTCACTACGAGCATTCGTTGAGAACAGACAGAATGAGATAGCGCAATATGCGACTGATCATAAAAAGCTCATGGAATATTGCGAACGCAACTCTTTGAGCTTGGATTCTAAGATTACTGCTCCACACTTATTATCGATGACCAAGATAACTGGATTGTCAAAAGGGGTCATTCAAAAATTATCCTCCGGACGTCTGTTGTTTATGGTCGAACAGGACCATCCAAAGGCGACTGTATCCTATATCATCAATCGCGTGACTTCGTTGGATTGGGGGCTTTTGGACCTTTTCTATCAGCTCACGATCTTTGGTTATTTCCGCAATATTATTGAACTGGCGGCGCGCGGCGAAGATGAAGGACCGATGTGTAATCTGGGGTTAATCACGCAGTATATCTCACGATATCAAGAGGACCGTGGGCGGCCTATTTTAACGGCACGCGATTTTGAAGATGACCGGGTTCAGAGACATTTCTTTGCCTCATATCTTTTCGCCATGTATCGATTGGGAGAATCGGAGTTTGAAGACAAAGAGGATCCGTTCCCCAAGGGTAGAGTTTCCATTATTACTATTCACCAAGCTAAGGGCTTGGAGTTTCCGGTGGTCATTCTTGGCGGGTTGTACCGGCAGGATCGGGGACCCGGCGCAATCGAAGAAATTGTTCGCAATGAATTGAGGCGAGAGGGCGAGCCACTTGATCGGATTGTTGAGTTTGACAATGCAAGATTGTTTTATGTGGCTCTAAGCCGGGCACAGAATATTCTTCTATTGCCACGCTTCAGCGGCCGCGGACAGAGAATGATGCAAGCTTTCCGAGATGTGTTGACCGAAAATATTCAGCATTTAGGCACAATTGAGTGGGATAAGGCTGAGCGCCCGAAGGAAACAGAAGCGGACGCATTGGGACATCCGTATTCTTATACCTCGGATTATCTTTTGTATAAACGATGCCCGCGGCAGTACATGTTATTTCGTCACTACGGATTTGTTCCGGCGCGTTCATCCGTTATGTTTTTTGGAACGTTGGTTCATCGAACGATTGAAGACCTGCACAATTACCTTTTGGCAGAGAAGGCGGCCGGATAGGGTTTATATGGATAAGACTGAAGCAAAAATAAGAGAACTCTTCGAGCAAAACTACCAGCTTTTGAGACTAGAGGGTGGCCACGCTTTGACGGAAGACATTAAAGAGCAGGCATTGGAACAGGTCCTTTTATATTGGCATAAGTTGAAAGATCTGGCGCAAAAGGTCACTGATGCTGAAGTACGGTTGTCTTTGCCGAACCAAACAACCCCTCAAGGTAGAACGTTTTCGATCGAAGGTGTTGTGGACATCGTGCGCGAAGGTGATGTTACCCAAATGTACGATGTAAAAACTCACGATATCGATTACATCAAGGAAAACATCGAGCTTTATGAAGAGCAGTTGAACGTCTACGCCTACGTTTGGCAGGAGTTGCGTAGAAACGCTCTTGACCTCACGGCTGTCATATCTACGTCACTGCCGAAAAGCCTGCGAGGGGCATTGAGGGCTGGCAACGATAGCCAAGTCGAAAAGGCAATAGCGGCATGGGATCCACTTATCCCTATTAAATTTGACGGAGCAAAAGTCAAGCAGACGATTAAAGAATTCGAGGCAGTGGTGGATTGCATTGAGGGCGGGAAGTTTGAATCTCCCTCTGTGGGCCAGCTACTTAAGAAGGTAACCGGGACAAATCAAACTTTTGCTACCAATATATGCCGAAACTGCGATGGTAGATTTTCATGCGACGCTTACCGGGAGTACGCACGCGGGGCGACACGTGGCAAGGCAAGAGAGTTCGTGAAATATTACGACACTTCGCTGGACCGGGACGAGCAGGAAGACTGGTTGTCCGGCAATAGTAATTTTGAAAATGAAGAAAGCGGGATATAAATCGCGAGGAGTTAAACAATGAGCATTGAAAAATTTCAGCCATCATATGATATCTATCCGGAACGCATAGAGCGGCTCAAGACTGTCGTGCCAGAGTCGTTTGCAGATGGGAAAATTAATTGGGATATCTTAAGGGAGTCACTTGGTTCATTTGTCGAGAGTGAAGATGTGGAGACGGAGCATTATGCGTTCACTTGGCCGGGCAAGCGTGAAGCTCGCCGCATGGCCGGTAAGCCGCCTCAGGGAACGCTTGTGCCTGCATCGGGCGAAGGTCTCAATGAGGGTACAACTGAGAATATCTTTATTGAAGGAGATAATCTTGAGGTTCTTAAGCTCCTTCAAAAGAGTTACGCAGGAAAGATCAAAATGATCTATATCGATCCGCCATATAACACCGGCAAAGATTTCGTTTACAATGATAATTTTACTCAGCCGCTAGATGAATATTTAAAAATTACGGGGCAAATTGATGAAACGGGGAATCCTCTCGTAAGCAATAGAAAGACAGATGGTCGATTTCATTCCAAATGGATGTCGATGATGTATCCAAGATTGTATCTTGCGAGGAATTTATTATGCGAAGAGGGGGTAATATTTATCAGTATTGATGATACAGAAGCAAGTAATTTGAGAAAGCTGTGCGATGAAATATTTGGGGAAGAGAATTTTATGACCCAGATAGTCTGGAAAAATAGATACAATGCGGCAAAGGAAATTCATTTGGCTCAAGTTCACGAGTATATATTTTTCTACGCTAAAAATATTGAAATGATCGACCCTATATATTTGCCTACGACAGAGGAGTACATCGAGAGGTATTTTAAGAATAAAGATAAAAATTATAGCGTGCGCGGACCATATCGATTGCAACCGTTGGAAGCTGGGAGGAGCATGGATAATAGGGAAAATCTTAAGTTTGGAATCCCTGGTCCTAAAGGCGGTTTAATATATCCTAAGCGACAGTGGAAATGGGGGCAGGAGCGGGTTAATGAAGCGCTGAAGAAAGGAGAGATTGAATTTACCGAAACTTCCGATGGTTGGTCTATAAGCACGAAGCAGTATTTGAAAGACGAAGACGGTATAGAGTACGGGGTAAAAGGTTTTTCGATCATCGAAAATATCTATAATCAGTCAGGGACAAAAGAGCAGGAAGAGTTATTTAAATCCGTAACCTTGTTCCCATTTCCAAAGCCAAGTGATTTAATCAAGCATTTGCAAAATATTGCAAAAACATCAAGTACGGATATAGTCCTTGATTTCTTCGCTGGTTCAGCTACTACAGCTCAGTCTATTTTTAATCTAAACTTACAAGATCATAATCATCGCAGGTTTATCCTTGTTCAAATTCCCGAACCTTGCCTTTCTGAAAGTGAAGCCGTTAAAGCTGGATATAAGACTGTTGCAGAGATTGGAAAAGAGCGTATAAGGCGGGTAATAAAGAAGATAAAGAAAGAGCGACCTGTTGATGAAATTGCAGGGCAGGATCTTGGTTTTAAGGTGTTTCGTTTGCAAAAATCCCATTTTAATGAATGGCATGATTATAAAGGCTCTGATGTGAAGGAATTGATGGACCTCTTCGTTAAACAAGAGGATGCATTGGTCGCAGGCTGGAAACCGGAAAATCTAATTCTAGAAGTCATGCTTCAGGAAGGATTCCCTCTGCATAGCAAAGTTGAGTTCATGGAAACAATCAAGGCCAATAAAGTTGCGCAGGTTAAAAGTGAGTTCTGCCAGCACATCATTTTTATTTGTCTTGATGAGAAAATAGACAAGAAAACGATTGGGCAATTGCCATTGACTGACAAGGATATTTTTATCTGTCCTGATAAAGCGCTTACAGATGAGCAAAAAGTCACCTTGTCTGACAAGGGTGTCATTAAGACAATTTAAGGATTAAGGATGTCACAAAGAATAGAATTCAAATTTGACGCAAATCAGGAGCATCAGAACCGGGCCGTTGAGAGCGTGCTAGGTCTTTTTGATGGATTTCCGAAAAGTGTTCGTGAGTACAACTTGTTCTCGGACGAATGCATTCCCAATATCGCCGGAGATGAGGTATTGGCCGACGATGTGCTTCTTCATAACATGAAGGATGTGCAAACAAAAAATGGATTGCCGGTGTCAGCAGCAATGAATGTCAATGAAGGATTCGTCTTTCCAATACAAGGGAAGATCGGGGCGTGGAAATATCCATCTTTTACCATAGAAATGGAGACTGGAACTGGCAAAACATACGTTTACTTAAGAACAATGTATGAATTACGCCAGCAGTTTGGTTTTAGGAAATTCATCATTGTTGTGCCGAGCGTTGCAATTTACGAAGGCGTAATAAAGGCTATCGAAATGACCCGGGAACATTTCAAGACGCTGTACCACAATGAATACATGCATTTGATTAAATATGACGGTAGTCAACTGGGTCAGCTTAGAGATTATTCGCATTCGCAGTTTTTGACGGTTATGGTGATGACCATTGCCGCTTTCAATAAGGTCACGAACAACATCTTTAAACCGACAGAAAAGCTTATCGGAGAAAAGCTCCCCTTCGAATACATACAAGAGGTTCGCCCGATCCTGGTTCTGGATGAATGCCAGAATTACGAAACAAATACGGCCCAGCAGGCTTTAAGGATACTCCACCCACTGTTTGCGCTCAAATACAGTGCTACGGCCGGAACAAAAGATAATGCCGGTGTGTGGCAATATGACAATTTAATCTATCAGTTGGATCCGCTTGAATCTTTCAGGCAAAATCTTGTAAAACGTATTCAAGTATTTGGCGTTACCGAAGGAAGCAATGCAAATGCTTCTGTACATTTTCAGATTAAAGAATTGTTGCTTGGACCAAAGGTTAAAGCTGAAGTCATTATCAATAAGAAGGGCCGCAGAGAGTTGGGCAGTGTCACTCTAAAAGGCGGCGATGATCTAAAGGCTAAGACTAAAAACGACGATTATAACGGTTTTATTGTTGAAAATATCGATATAGGTAGAGGACTTGTGGAATTTGCCAATGGTGAACGGCATACGGCTATGAATGAACAGCAGGAAGCGGCCGAGAAGAAAGATGTTTTCAAACAGCAGATCGATGAAACCGTTCGTCAGCATATGGTATTGCAGGAGAATCTTCACGATCGTGGTGTTAAGGTGCTATCGCTTTTTTTTATCGACCGCGTAGCAAATTATCGTGGCGAGAACGCGATTATCCGAAGTCTTTTCGAGGAAGCATTTGAGAGGTTTAAAACCGGCTACAATTTCTTTAAGAATAAAAGAAGCGATACAGTCCATGAGGGATATTTTGCTCAGAAGAAGACAAAAGACGGTGTCGTTGAAATCGATACAGAAGGCGGGCGTAATGATGAAGAGCGGGAGGCTGAGAAACAGGCATTCGAGCTCATTATGCGCAAGAAGGAGCAGTTGCTTTCCTTTGATGAAGATGTCAGCTTTGTCTTTGCTCACTCAGCCTTAAAAGAAGGTTGGGATAATCCCAATGTGTTTCAAATCTGCACCTTGGCCCAACGATATTCTGAGCGCCGTAAGCGTCAAGAGATCGGCCGCGGAATGCGCCTTTGCGTAGATCGTAACGGCGAGCGTGTGCAGGATTCCAAGGTCAATGTCTTAACGGTTATCGCCAATGAAAGCTACGAGGATTTTGTTAATGGGTTGCAATCGGAATACCGTGAGAGCGGCAATGCGCTTCCGCCGCCTCCATCAAATGCGCACCGTGAACCAGCTCGTCGCAATGATACAGTCTGGCGAAAAAAAGAGTTCGTTGAATTTTGGAATAAGCTTATTCAGCGCACGAACTACAATATTCAAGTGAATACGAAGGAGGTTATCAATAACGTTGTGGCGCGTTTCAGCAAAGAGATTGTTTCGCCTCCGGAGGTTATTGTTAGAAAAGGCATGTATGGTTTTGTGCGCTATGAAATGACGCTTTTGGAGACCTCTGGCGATAAGGCGAAGATCAAGGTGTTAAAGAAGGGCTTTGACGGCGATGATGACGAAGAAACAATCAAAACATATCGGGTGAAAAGCGATTTAGCAAAAGAACTGAGTGATAAGGCATTAGATGGCTTTATTATCGTTAATATTCAGGACAAGGAAATCCTTTTTTCAAATGAACAGGTTTTACGTGAGGCTGAGAGTTATCCATTTGAAGTCCAGCAGGTTATGTCGGCCGCCAAGTCCGTAGTATGGGAAAAGGACAGATCTTTTCCTATCTTTAACATCATTGACCGTGCGGCTCAAGAAACGACGCTTACGCGCAAGACGGTCATCGAAATATTTAATCGTATATCTGACGATCGCAGGAAGGCGGTGTTTCAAAATCCAGAAGGGTTTGCGTCTGCGTTTATTTTCTCCATAAAAGAGGTGCTGTCGGACCATGTTGCCAGCAATATTGAATATTTCTTACTGGATGAACTGGAGCAGTACGACTTCGGCAAGCTATTCCCCGAGCAAGAACAGCATCCTCAACGTGCGCTTGTGAAAGGATCTGATGCTTCGCTGTATGACTACGTCCAATATGAATCTGATGTTGAGTTCCGCTTTGTCCAGAACAGACTCAATCCTGACAAGAAGGTGTTGTTTTATTTCAAATTTCCCGATTCGTTTAAGGTGAAGCTACCGAAAATCATCGGGAATTATGTTCCAGACTGGGGAATTGTCCGGCAAGCTGAGACAGGCGGGTACTCTGTGGAACTTGTGCGGGAAACAAAAGCAACGCTTCATGAGAATCTTTTGCAGTATACCAATGAGAAACGAAAGATCTGGTGCGCCAAGAAGCACTTTGGGAAAGTTGGTATTGATTACCGGCATATCACGGATGCTGTTGAGCGTTGGTGGGAGCCGGATTCGGCAGAAGGCCAATTAACCTATGCAGAACTCATAAAGAAAATCGAAATTGTTCCTGATGTTGAAGTAACAGCAAAATATATTACTCATTTGCCACTTTATTCCTTGGCGGGCGCTTGCGGGAAATTCGGACACGGAATGGAGGTTGAATGCGAGGGTTGGGTTCCGGTTAACCGAAAAGGACTTAATGAAGGGTTTTTTATTGCACGGGCGGTAGGACATTCGATGGAGCCCAAAATAAATGATGGAGATCTTTGTATTTTTAAAACTAATCCAGGAGGTCCTTATACGGGACAAGGAAGAATTTTCCTATTTCAATATAGGGAGCCGCCTGATCCGGAAACGGGAGGGGCATATACAATAAAATGTTATCGTAGTATTAAAGGGCCTGATGGCTTAAATGTTTGTGTTGAACTTATTCCAATTAATAGTGATTATCCAGTTTTAACTTTTACGGAAAATGACTCTGAGCAATTGAGTTTTATTGCAGAATTTGTTGAAGTACTGAAATAAATCATATGATTTGCAAAAATTCTATAAATAAAATTGTAAGTCCTTTACGATATCCCGGAGGGAAAGGGCTCCTTACTAATTATTTTGTTGATTTAATGAGTAAAAACGAACTGTCTGGTTGTAGGTATTTTGAACCCTATGCCGGAGGGGCAGGCGTAGCGTTAGGCTTACTTTCAAAAGGTTTGGCTTCTGAGATATTCTTAAACGACGCCGATTATCATATTTACTGCTTTTGGAAGGCAATGGTAAGCCATAATCAGGAATTTATTGATCGATTGAATTCTGTCGACGTATCGGTTCAAGAATGGAGTAAGCAAAAAGACATATATGAAAATCCTAAAAAACATACCCTTTGCGAAGTGGCATTCTCGACTTTTTTCCTTAATCGATGCAATCGTTCAGGGATCATTGCTGGAGCTGGCCCAATCGGCGGTTATGAACAAAAGGGTGAGTGGCGGTTAAACGCAAGATTTAACAAATCAGTGTTGGCACCCCGTATTATGGCGATAGGTGAACTCAAGAAGCAGATTAATATCCAAAATTTGGATGCGGTTGCCTTTTTAAAGAGTTTCTTGCCTAGAGGGAGTGAGCGAAAAAACGTCTTTGTTTATTGTGATCCGCCATACGTATCGGCTGGGAATAAGCTGTATTTAAATTTTTATCAAAATAATGACCACAAAGAATTGTCACAATATTTACTTACTCAAAATAGTTTGAAGTGGGTTGTTTCATATGACGACAATCCATTAATACGGTCGCTATACGGCTCATCGCAAAAGTGGATATTCTCGCTTGGATATTCATTACAGGCAAGCCGTAAGGGACGAGAGCTATTAATCGCACCCGAGTATATTCAATTGCCGGGCAAAAGCGCAATTAAAACAAACAGGTGGAATTTAATACGCAAACTTAATGTTTCCGAAAAGCCGACGGAGGTATTGGTATGAGCATAATAAATAAGCTTGTGAAATCTGACCCGTTACCGAGATTGGTCCAGACAGATAATTTCATTGGATGGATATACCGAATTGATTATGAGCAGGCATTTGTCATGACCAATGATATTTGGAAGGCCAAGGTTGGAGGGGTCCCGCACAATTGTTTTCTTATTGCGACGGCCTTAAACCCAGATAAATATGCCGAGGCGCAAACCCATGAAAAAGAGATTGTGCTATTGCGTGTTATTGGCTCCTCAAAGCTTCCTATGGAAGACGATCTTGTGAGAACAAAAATCGAGCATTTTCAAGAACAGCATGACACCCGAAACGGAGAAGCTTTGGATGATTTGACACGAAATCAACTTCAGTTTAGCGGTCTTGAATGTCGTGTTCTTGGAACATTCTATACTGATGCGGATGGCAGGCTTTTGTTGGGCAGTGATATTGAGACATACCATACAGCAGTTCGTTTACAGGTTTATAAACCAATCGGTGATGCGTTATCTACCATGGTGAATTATATTTCTCCGGTGAGAGAGCATGCGGCGAGCGAAGAGGCTACAAGGATGGGGATAAAAAATGCTCTCCCGGCATTCCCGATTGGCAGTGTGCGCTATACGTCGACACAGCGTTTGCAGAAAGAATTAAGCCAAGATGGCGTAATCTTTCATATTCAGTCTGTAGACTTTTTGGCGCGCCGCACCGGTGTCTTTGGCATGACGCGAACAGGTAAATCAAACATGATCAAACAGCTCGTGTCTGTTGTGAAAAGAACAGCAGATGAAACGGAAATGAAAATCGGTCAAATTATTTACGATCTCAACGGTGAGTATGCAAATGCTAACCAACAAGATGCAGGATCTTCATTGGCAGATGTCTATCCAACCAGCACCGAGCGTTATCGGCTGTTGGAAGCTCCGGGATTCCATCTGATCAGGAATAATTTTTACCTGCAGGTTCTCGAAGGTTTCGCAATAATACAACAGATACTACGTGACCGCTCAACGCCATCAGCCGATTTGAAAGCGTTTCTTAATGTATCCTTTGAGGAGCCTGAGGCTGAAAATATAAGCGAACATAATCGTTGGGAGGTCAAAAAAGCGATTTATCAAGCTGTTCTTGCCAAGGCCGGTTTTTCCATCCCGGCATCTTTTCAAGTATCATTTCAAGTTAACGATGCGATTTACAATCAGGTAAATGCCAATAACAATTTTCCAGCAAAATCTGGACGGTATTTAAGATTGACTGCCGAGCAGGCCATTGATTGGTTTCTAAAAGCGCGGACTATCAATCGTGGAACTCCGCTTTTATCATCATCGGGAGGGAATTGGTTTGATGAAGATGCAAATGCGTTGCTGAATATGCTGGCGGGAAAAAATAGCAATGATGCCTATATTACCGGCTATAAACATCTCGCTCCGTTAAAGGTTTATCACTCAGCAAACCGCACCCAAGACGTATCAGAAGAAATCTTTCAGCATCTTTTGAATGGAAAAATCATCATACTGGATCTTTCAGTTGGTGATCCTGAGCATCGCGAGCGTTTAAGCAAGGTGATTGCAAAGCATATTTTTAACCGTTCCATGGGAGTCTTTAATGATGGCGGTTTTCCGCCTAATATTGTCATATACGTCGAAGAGGCGCATAACTTAATGGGCAAAAAAGACGACATAACTGATGTCTGGCCTCGGATCGCTAAGGAAGGCGCTAAATGCAGAATTGCTACCGTATATTCAACTCAAGAAGTTTCTTCGATACATCCGAATATATTGGCGAATACTGAGAACATTTTTGTGTCGCATTTAAATAATGAGGGAGAGGTCAGCGAGCTATCGAAGTTTTATGATTTTGCGGATTTTAGCAAATCGTTGATTCGCGCGCAGGACGTCGGGTTTGATAGGATCAAAACACTCTCAAGCCCATTTGTGATCCCGGTCCAAATACATAAATTCGATCCGGAAGCGGAAAAGGCCCGGACTAAAAAGTAGAAGGCGCAAGATGCCATACGAAAACCAATTTGGAAGCAAGACGGCTCACGGGGAGATTGTTAAAAACCCTGACGTGCAGGCATTTCTTAAAAAGTGTAAGCCGATCCAAATGCCGTCTGATGACGGGAATGGATCTCTGGTTAAGTGTTTCATTGAGCCGCCGGATTATGAAAAATCATCGTTGCCTAAGCATGTGATTGCGTCTGACGGCAGTTTCTATGTCTCGAGCATAGACGACCGACTCCCTAGCATAAAGGCGGCTTACTTAAAGTTCAGCACAATATTAATCGAAATGTCAGAGTTTAACGGCTTGCAGGATCCTCAAACCAACCTTATTGATCCTTTTAAAGTGGCGGCTTTGAGAAGAAATAGAGATGCGCTATCGGTCGTATTGCCTCTTTCCAATCTTAAGCTAGAGGAAGATAACGGGGTCAGAGAAACGTTCAGGAGACAGACCGAAGAATTCTTGTCGTCCAAGGCAACCCGTTTCCGCGCGGACGATGCAAATACAAGTTTGTTGAGCACATTAACTGAACTGGCGTTATTAAGGCCTGATGATGGCCAGCATAGGGGGAAGATAAAGATCCATAAATGCCCGCAAAAAGATTGCGAACAAGAAAACATTTATATTGACCCAACAAAAGACAATCAGGTTTGTCCATCGTGTGAGCGGAAGCTTTACATAAGTGACTGTCTTCGCGTATGGGAGGCTGTTAATGATTTTTATCCAAATCAAGAACCGGCCTCCCGTTTTATGAGCTATATCGAACATTTGTTACCCATTCATTATTTGCGGTTTTTGAGAGATTATTCTCCAGAAAGACTAAATGATGTCGCTGTGCTCATTGACGGTCCCTTGGCTGTATTCGGAAATGCGGCATGGTTGCATAGAAGCATAATGCAATTTATGCATGGATTAAACAAAGATAAGAGAGAGCCGGTTGTTATCGGGCTTCAAAAGAGCGGCTATGTATCTGAATACATGAATATGTTGCAAAAAATCATTCCTGATAATCGACTGTTTAGTATCACAGATGAATTTCGTTACAAATATCTGGGAACCGAACCGTCGGCAAATGGTTTTGGATCAGAGACATACTATGGACACGACTTTGCATTTAAGACGCCCAGCGGAAAACTTTTTATATTTGCCTTGCCTTATCCTTTTTCAAACAAGGCTATAAATGATTTTGTAACAGAAAAAGCAAAAGTTGAAAAATATCCTTCTTTAACTCGCGCGTTGCGTTTAATAACCGAAGTCGAAACAGACCTTTATAAGAATGCACTTGCCCCTATCGCTCTTGCCCATCGGTACACCGCTATTAGTTTGCGTCCAGGTGGTAGAGTTCTGGATATCTTTGGTCGTAATTCTTTAAAGTAAAGGATGATGACATATGGCAGTGGATTTAACTCAATATTTAACGATCGCTATATCGTCTAGAGCACTTTTTAAGTTAGATGATGAACATCGTCTCTTTGAACAAAAGGGTGCTGTTGAGTACGAAAAGTATCAAATTGAACATGAAAGCAAGCCGCTAGATCCTGGCCCGGGATTCCCTCTGGTTCGCTCTATATTGAGTTTGAATACTAAGAAGAGGAAGCGCGCGGAAGTCGTTATTATTTCCAGGAATAATCCCAGTGTTGCTTTACGTATAATGAATTCTATAAAGAAACACAATCTTGATATAACACGAGCCGCATTCACTACAGGGACACCCGTTTCGAAATACCTCGGTAGCTTTGCGGTCACTTTGTTTCTCTCTCGTAATGAAGAAGATGTCAGGGAGGCGTTGAATAATAAGATCGCGGCAGGGTTATTGTATGCAGCCCCTGTGAATTATCAGGATGCTCTGGATGAAATTAGGGTCGCTTTCGATGGTGATGCCGTGATTTTTTCGGATGAAGCAGAGCGTGTATATAAGAGGGATGGGCTTGAAGCTTTCTTGAATCATGAACAAAAGAATGCTAACCAACCGTTACCGGAAGGTCCTTTCGCTAAGCTCCTTAAAGCTTTGTCTTTTCTCCAAAAAGGATCTGTCAAAACCGATATTAAGATTCGGTTGGGAGTGTTTACTGCAAGAAATAGTCCTGCGCATGAACGAGTGATCAAGACTTTAAGATTATGGAATGTTAGGATAGACGAAATGTTTTTTCTTGGAGGCGTTCCGAAACAGGAAGTTCTGAGGGCGTTTAGACCGCACATTTTCTTCGATGATCAACAAGATCACTGTAAACCGGCGGCTAAATATGTGCCTACTGCTAGAGTTCCCACGGATTACGAAATAATGGATTTTTATAACTTCGGCAAGAGTCAGAAATAGGAGCTGTTTCTAATAAAATAACCACAGACTTCGGTTGTCAATATGGAGGGATTATGGATGTTTTTGCTAAGGAAGACGCCAAACGATCTATCTCAAATCTAATCGCTTATTTGAAGCAGAATTTGGATCATACTGATCTTGAAAAGGAAAACAGATCAAGAGGCTACAGATTTATTAGCAATTTTTTCAATGATTTTGAGAGCAATAAGAAAGAAATACGAGTTACAGCAACTATGCTTTCTAATAAATTAGAAGATCATTTTGGCCCTACAACTAGAGATGAAATGTGCGCAACGGCTGAGGTCTTTGGTTATGACGTACAGTTCATACCTATAAAACGAGAAGAAATCGCGACAATAAAGCCCAAAGGAAGTAGGCAATATTATTCAGAAGCCATATTCCGAAAGTTATAAGACAACGTTTAGTTTTTCATTTAGTATTTATAATAAAATAACTCAAAAAATAGGCTAAATTATATGAATGGGGATGATTTTTTTGATTTTATGATAGAAGGCGGCGATGAGCTGATGAATAGTGAAGTTTGCCCTCATTGTGGGGATGTTATTTATCTAGATCGAAGAATAGAATGGATCGACAATGATAAAAAAATAGCCAAATGCCCTAGTTGTGGAGCGAGTGTTGAGATTCATTAATAAATGCCCTCAATGCTTGTAGGAATTGAGCGTGCGATAGACAAGCTAAAACATGGGAATTGAATGATAAACATATTTAAAATTCGTAACGTCAATAAGTTAAATAAAATTCTTGTTGCATTATTTATGCGATAGAGTATACTTATTTTTGAAAGCAGCATAGCTGTATTGCCAGATATTCCAATATAGTTTACACTGCTTCACTTTGGCATTTGCGACCAGACAACGCAAGTGACCTGAACTTGTGTGGCGCCTAACAGCGGCACGAGTTTGAATACGAGAAATCGTAAACAAACCGTGCCGCTTTTTTTATTGCACAAACTCATCAAAAAGGAGGTTACAAATGGACAGTTTGTTTTATAAGCGTTTGGACAATTTTTGGGATCAAGTTGCGTCATCGGGCAAGAAACACCAGTTTCTTCTGCGTGTGGTTGCTAAGTCTGGAATGCTGGATGCCGAGGTAACTCTTACTTTGCGAAAAGATGATGTCGTGAGGGTTATCATTATTAGCGCTGAAAGCGATTGGTCAGATTTTACGGATATCATGTTGTATGAGATTCGAGAAGATATCTTGAATCTGGTGCGCCATTATTTCCCAGTATGTAGGGTAGTCCGTGGTGCAATGATAATAGGTGAAACAAAGAGGAAATTATCTTGGTTTGCATATGAAACTCTAGCAGAGGAGGCATGAGATGGAAATTAAAAAAATTGCGATAAATGAGATTTTTCCAGCAGTTTTTAATCCGAGAATAAATTTAAAGCCCGGGGATGCGGAATACGAGAAGCTCAAGAAAAGCATCGATACTTTTGGCCTTGTAGAGCCGCTAGTATGGAATAAACGCACAAAAAACCTCGTGGGAGGTCATCAAAGGCTCAAGGTGCTCATAGCCGCCGGATATAAAGAGGTAGAGGTGAGTGTGGTAGATCTGCCTCTAGAGAAAGAAAAAGCGCTGAATCTAGCCCTAAACAAGATTCAGGGCTCTTGGGACAACGATAAGCTCGCGATCTTGATTGAAGAGCTAACCAAGATTCCTGATCTCGATATGGGTCTTACTGGTTTTGATATGCCAGAGGTCAGTGAGATTCTGGATAGGCTGGAAGAGGCCAAGGAAGACGATTTTGATATCGAAAAGGCATTGGATAAGACAGGGGAGCCTATAACGCAACCCGGAGATTTGATCGTTCTGGGTAAGCATCGCCTGCTTTGCGGAGATTCTTCGAACCCTGATGATGTTAAACGGCTCATCGGTGGAGAAAAGGTAAACCTGATCTTTACAGATCCACCGTATAACGTCAATTATTACGGCGGAAACCGACCTGTGCCTAATGTCCGGCCCAAAGAATCGCGCAGATGGGAGAGAATATACAATGACAACCTGACTCAACCCGAGTACGAAGAATGGCTCAAGACCATATTAACGAATATTTCTGTCTATCTTGCACCTGGGGCGCCGTTGTATCTCTGGAACGGCCACAGTCAGTTCGGCCCTATGCACAAAATGTTGGTTGAGCTGGGATTTCATGTTTCATGCGTTATTACCTGGGCCAAGGAAAGTTTTGCTATAGGCTATGGGGACTACAACAACCAGACGGAATTCTGTCTGTACGCATGGAAGGAGGATAATGGTGCCCATTGCTGGTATGGTCCTACCAATGAATCTACACTGTGGCAGATCAAAAGGGATCATACAGCAAACTACAACCATCCAACACAAAAACCTGTTGCTTTAGCGCATCGGGCAATCAAAAACAGCTCTAAGCGAGGCGATATTGTCCTGGACATGTTTTTAGGTTCCGGTACTACCTTGATTGCTGCAGAGGGCTTAAAAAGAACTTGCTTTGCACTCGAAATAAGCCCCTACTATATCGATGCCTGTGTCATCCGTTATCTCGCCACTGTAGGCAAGGATAATGTTTCTGCTGAAATAGTCAGGAAATATCAGAAGGAGGAAATAAATGCAGGAAAATGATGAGATAAAAGAACAACCCATTCTATCCATAATTCAGCAGATCAAGGATGGCCGGATTCCTCCCGCGACTGTTGACAAAGAAATGCGCCAGCAATGCGTAGAAGTTTTCCTGGGTGAAGGGTACACGGTTTCATCGATAGCCCAGATCTTTGAGAAGTGCGAGAAGACCATTAGGCGCGATATCGAAGAAATCAGGGAACGGCACGCTTTGGAACCGGATGTCAACTTGGCCAGGAAGATAATCGGGGAGATGTTGATGTATGCCAGAATCCATCGCAGCCATCTGATGCGTCTTGCCAGAGCAAAAGAAGCATCGGTTGCAGAGAAAGCGCAGGCAGAGTTTTTGGCTGCAAAAGTTGGGATGGATCTGGTAGATCGAATGCAGACATTGGGGTACCTGCCGTCAAAGCCGACTGCCATCGTTGGGGATGTCTTTCACCATTTCGGAGGAAACGATATGAACGATTTGGTCGATGAGATATCTAAGCAAGTGATCGAGGTTGAACAAATAGCTTCGACGGCAGGAGTCATTCCCAAGGAAATAGCAGGTGAATTGTCCGAAGTTAAGGGTTTTATCAAGAAAGTGGAAGGCTTAAAGACGAATAACCTTAAGGAGAAGCAAAATGGATGAGCAGATGACGTTGCCTGAGAAAGAAATACTCGCGAGTTTGTATAAGCTTATTAAGATCAGAAGGACTCTTGGAAAGGATTTTTTGAGGTTTCGACAGCAATACTTTCCCCACTACCATAAGGTCGCTGATGGAATATTCCAGGAAGATCTCTCCCAGTTGCTTTATGGTGCAGCGACACATCGTGGGTCAAAACTAGCAATTGCCGCACCTAGGGGCTGTGCCAAGAGTACTATTTTGAGCCTTGAGTACGTGATCTACTGCATTTGCTATAAACTCGAGAACTTCATCGTGATAATATCGAGTACTGCTGATCAAGCAAGAGGTTTTTTGAGCGATATCAAGCAGGAGCTGGAGATGAATGAACATTTGATCAAAGATTTCCCTGATATCTGTGAGATCGGGGCTAAACCCGGACCGCCTAGGTGGACGCAGCATGAAATTGTAACGCGTAACAAGGTTAAAGTGCTCGCTTTGGGAACAGGCCAGCAGATTCGAGGTAGGCGTAACCGGGAACATAGGCCATCCTTAATTATTCTCGATGATATTGAGACAAATGAAGGTCTGCAGAACATGGAAAGTTTCAACAAACTTGAGGATTGGCTGACCAAAGCGGTGCTTAAAGCAGGAGCTTCTACAACGAATATAATATACGTAGGTACTATTCACCATTACGGATCGTTATTGGCAAAATTTACGGATTCTAGGGAAACTCCTGGCTGGCAGAGTAGGATATACAAATCTGTTATCAAATGGGCGGATCGATCCGACTTGTGGGAACGATGGACGAAAATATTCCATTCTCAGGATACCTACAAGGATAGCTTTGGATTTGATGCTGCAAAACGGTTCTTCGTGGACAATAAAGCAGAGATGCTCAAGGGAACCGAGGTTATTTGGGCAAGCAGTAAGTCTTATTATGACTTGATGGTTATTCGCGAACAAGATGGGCATATCAGTTTCGATTCAGAAATGCAGAATGAACCGACGAATCCCAGAGATGCTGTGTTCAATCTGAATGAAGTGCGTTATTGGGATGATCGCTTCGCCACAGAGGAGGAATTAATTGCAAGTCTTCGAGATCGAGATGAATTGATCTATGGCGCTTGTGATCCTAGTATGGGCAAAGAGGGCAAGAATAGCGATTATTCCGCTATAGTCACGATAGTTAAAGATGCTAAGACCGGCACCATGTACGTTCTTGATGCCGATATTTCTCGCAGGCTTCCTGATAGAACTATTGATGACATCTTAGCCTATCAAAAGATACGCGGATACCGTAAATTCGGGTTTGAAATCAACAATTTTCAGGAGTTTATGGCTATGGAGTTGGAAAAACGATCACAGGCACATCATACGAGTTTGCGTATAGAAGAAATCAAGCATATTTCGGACAAACTGGCGAGAATTCAGTCTTTACAGCCTATGGTAAAGAGTGGTGCGTTGCAATTCTCAAGAAAGCATCACATGTTGCTTGAGCAGATGAAGTTCTTCCCACGGGGAGTCCATGATGACGGGCTGGATGCGTTGCAGATGGCAGTTGATTTGGCCTTAAAGAGCAGAAAGCGAATTATGACTACGATATACGCGAATGGCAGAATTGAAACGCTTTACAACGAGTAGATAGGCTGATGGATTGTCTTATTTTATGAAGTAATCGAGGGTTTTCTTATAAATATTCGCAAACTCTTTTAATTGAATTATATCAACTCTTCTTTGCCCGGCTTCTATTTTTGAGATGTAGGATTGGGTCTTCCCTAGCAATTTAGCCACATCTTCCTGTCTGAGGCTCCGTTCCTTGCGAGCTTTTATTAACTTCCCGACTAAAGCCTTATGTCCCTCTGAAAAGATAGTTTTATCCATATAATTTGACTTCCTTCAACCCTATGGTATATTACGTATTGGAATATGCCAAAATGGAATATTAGCAAGTTGGCAGAAGGGAAGTATGGAAAAGTCATTAAGAAAGAGTGATTTTAAACTAGGTCAGCTACACGGTAGGCTTCAGGCGGCGAGTAGTAAGTCAGAAGCTCGCATCCAGCGGACCGTCTTTTTAAGCCAGAAACTGAAGATTTGGAGGAAGCGAAACGAAGCTACCGTGGTGCGGATCTTCGGCTATGAAATGCCGCTAAAGACCGGTTGTACGCGCGGCGAATGCATCGATTTGGTTGGGTACGATAAAGACTATAGTCTTTATTTGATCGAATTAAAGAAGAAGGAATCACAGGAGAAAATAGCTGATATTATTGAGCAGCTAAATGGATATGAAACTTCTGTAAAGCAGATTCTTTCGAACATAGAAGAAGAGTTTGAGAATGAATACTTCTTACCAGTTCATTTTGGAGCATTGAAGAAGATAATATTAGCTCCTAGAGAATTTTATGAAAAGAGGAAGAAGGATCTTGCCCCAGGATCTATAGAATACGCATATTTCGGTGGTAGAGATATTAATAACAGAGAGCCAGGCGAGGTTATTAATATCCATCTGGTGAGAATTTAATGGAGTTAATCGTTCACCGCGGCACGCAGGAAATCGGTGGTAGCTGCGTAGAGCTCAAGACAAGCAAAACAAGGGTGCTTATCGATTTCGGTATGCCCCTAGTTAATTCCAATAAAGAGCCCTTTGATTCAAAGATACTCGTCAATAAGTCAATTGAGGCCCTCAAAGATCTAAAAATCCTGCCAGATATAAAAGGGCTCTATAAAAACGAAGAAAAAGACGTTGATGCTGTCCTTATATCTCATTCCCATTTAGATCATTATGGGCTCTTGGATTATGTCCATCCTGATATTCCCGTTTATATGAGCCAAGGGGCGAAGGAACTAATCGAAATATCCAGCCTTTTTACTCCTAATAAGGTAAACCAGATTAATGCAAAGATAATTGATAGTATGAAGGTTTTTAATATAGGTGATATCGAGATTACACCATACCTAGTAGATCACTCAGCATTCGACGCGCTTGCTTTTTTGTTGGAAGCCGAAGGCAAAAGGGTGTTTTATTCGGGAGATTTTAGAGGTCACGGACGAAAAAGCAAGTTGTTTGAAAAGATGATTCACGACCCCCCGAAAGACATAGATTGTTTTTTGATGGAAGGTTCTACTCTTGGAAGAGAAGAATCGTTGTATAGAGATGAGATTGCTGTGCAGGGTAGGATCGAAGATATTCTAAAAGCGGCAGACAATATTACATTTCTATTTATTTCATCGCAGAACATAGACAGGATAGTCTCGGCATATAAAGCGTGTCTAGAAACGGACAGGATTTTTATAATAGATCTTTATACGGCACACATTTTAGACAGGTTAAGTCGCGTATCAAAACACATCCCACAATTTGACTGGCGCAATGTCCGCGTGAAATTCTATAAAAAACAGGCTGACATTTTAGCAAAACAGGTGTCTGAGAAGCTGCTGTATCGCTATAATACCAAGAAAATTGAGATGTTTGAAATAAATGAGAAGAAAAACAAAGTTCTTATGCTTGCCCGCTATAACTCAATATTCCCGAAGATAGTAAGATCTATCGTTAATCCAGCTGGCGCTAAGATTATATTTTCAATGTGGGAAGGGTATCTTAGTGATGGTTTTAATGAATATTGTTTTAAAAATGGCCTTATAATAGAGCATGTGCATTCCAGCGGTCACGCTGCGTCAGCAGATCTTAAGAAATTTGCTAATGCTATTAATCCCAAAGTATTGATACCGATTCATACATTCAACGCAGATAAATATAAAACGTTTTATAGCAATGTGAGGATATTAAAAGACGGGCAGCGTATTGAATTGATATAACATTGTTTAGCAATAATGGGTTGTTAAAACTATTGACAAATCAGGCAGTTGTGATAAATTAATCCTGTAATAGGATAATAACCGTCCCGAGTTGTGAAGGGGTAAATCCCGGACGTTAAAAAAGTAAAACCTTCGTTGGGCATGATTCGCCCGGCGAGGTTTTTTTGTTTAATAGACAAAAGAAGGAGAGAGCATGAACGATCTGGCTAAAATGTCAATTGAGGATTTAGAGTCATTGCTTTCTAAAATTACCGACCCGACAAGTGCTTCACCTGCCGAAGCAGTTCTACAATCAAAAAGTATTAGATTCTTAAGTAGTGAAATCGCGATTTTGAAAGAGGCGTTGTGTTTACAAACAAAGAAAATGCAGGAGTCTAATGAAAAGTTGTCAAAATCTAATGAGAAACTTTCGACAATCAATCTTTTGCTGACTGCAATAATTGCCTTTGCGGCATTGGCTGATATTTTATTAAGGTTATTTCTAAGGAAATAATTCATTTTACAATATTCACATGGCAGATATCGATAAAAGATTAATCGAGATTTGTAAAGCATCTGTGGCTGATATTGAAGCCAAGAGATTTTCTGATTTTTTATCGTCATTTAGACAAAGACAAGATGCTGCTAAGAAAGAAGGCGATCTCGAGTTAGAGGAGTTCATGAAGCTACTTTGGGGTGTTTTCTCTATGTATTTTACGTTTTCCAAAGGCCAACCTTTTGGTCCGCTTATGTCTGGGTCTCAAGGGAGAACACTGATTCCTGAAGATTTAACTGAAGATGAGTTATTAAAACTTGAAGAAATTCTCAAAGCATCTGATAATCCTGAGTTTGTTGCAAGGATTTGCGATGTCCTTTGGATAAGACGCAGGGGTCCTTTATATGCAAGAAGGGCAATAGAGGCATATTTGAAATCCGCTGATGGAGATAAAGATAATGAGATGTGGGTACCCCGAAGTGAATGGCTTAAAAGAGCGACACAGATAGCAATGGAATTAGGCGAGAAAGCTCAGGAGAGGCAGGTCATTAAGAAGAAGCTTTTGGATTTATTTGAGGAAGGCAGAAAAAAGTGCTTTGACGCAAAACAGGATTATTGGCCAGCTTCACTTTTGGAACTTCTGATAGAAAACAAGCTTGCTGATAATTGGGAAGGGCTTGGAGATAAATCTGTAGAAATATCAAAAGGATTCCCCATATCACCCGGATGTGATGCGTCTAGAAGATATTATGAACTGGCGGCGAAGTGCTATACGCATGCAAATAAACCAGAAAAAGCAAAAGAATTTAAAATCGCCATTGCTAAGCACTGGGAAGATGAGGCAAGAAGTTTCAAGACTCCTGAAGGTTGCGATGGGTTTAATTTAGCGCATCGGCTTGAAAAGGCAATTCACGCATATCGTGAAGCCGGAGAAAAAGATAAAGCAGAGGCGCTAGTGCATGAGTTAAAGGAAGCGAATAAATTAACGCTAAGCCAGATGAAAGTTATTTCTAGTCCTCCAATAGATGTCGCGCCTTTAATAAAGATTGCCGATGACTTGCTGGAAGGTAAAACAGGGGCAGCAGTAATCGAGGCATTTGCCGCCTTGTGTAAACCATCTTCCTATGAACATGAGAAAGAGTCGGCAGAAAAAAACCTGAAAGAGCACCCTTTACAGGGTTTATTTAATACCAATATACTGACTCAAGAAGGCAATGTATCTGCTAAAATCTCTGGGATTACTGATGATTATGAAGACACGCTTAAAGCGCAAATAATCAGAGGATACAATCTTGGTCAAAACCTGTCTGCTTGCACTACTTTAAAAAGAGGAGTTACTTTAATTATACAGTCCGGAGATTCTTGGAAAAACGCAATAAAAGAATTAATTAGTAACAGTAAATTCGTCCCAAAAGAGAGGGTAGATATATTCGAACGCGCCATTATTGCAGGATTTGAAAGCGATTTTTTGACTTTTACGCACTTGATTATTCCTCAAATAGAGAATTCAGTTAGATTGATTTTTGCCACGAATAAGTTAAAAATTACCTCTGTGTCTTCGGATGGCGTGCAGGAAGAAAGAGATTTAAACCAGCTTTTGGCTGATCCAAAAGCTGGGGGCATATTTGGTAAAGATTTAATTTGGGAGATGCGTTCTCTTCTTACAGAAAAATGTGGACCTAACTTAAGAAACAGAATGTGTCATGGGCTGATAGATTCACAGGATATAAATAACTCTTCATCTTTTTTTCTTTTGTGGCTTACTATTTATCTTCTGGTAGGTTTCATTAATAATTGATTTGGTCGGTATTACCTAAGACGCTTACGTAATTTTCAATGTGCTAGTTCCTAATTTTTAAAGTAAAAACACACCTTAAACTTATATGCCTAATTTAAGAGCTCCAAAATTAATTTGCGGTGAGGTTGAGGATTTAAAATCTGCTTTTACGATTGTAGCAGCACAGATTAATATCTCAATAAATGAAGTTAATTATTTGTTTAATATTCTCCCACAAGCTTTACAAACAGCCCCGACTTTTTATAATCGTCTTACCAATTCATGGTGTTACGATTTTGGGTTTCCCATTGATCAATTACCGGGAGACCATGTAGTTATTGGTCCCCACATGTTTCCACCAGTAGACCGACTTTTACGTGTCCTATCTGTAGCTTATAAACGTATTCCTGAGCTAAAACTTAATAGATATCTTCAGAGATTAGCTGAATCAGCAAAACATCAAGATGTTTTGGCCGAAATTTCACCGATGCTAAGAGTGGACATAAATATAAATAGCGAATTTGAAGTTCCCGGACAAGGTGTGGGAAAACGTACAATTGACTGGTTGATTCATCCGCCAAAATCTCCAGCTGTACTCTTAGATGTGAAATGCCGCATAAAAGATCTTATTGAAGGATTAGCGCAAATTGCTTCGGGTAAACTTGGACCTGATGGGAAAGGACCTGCTCCTACACACGATGTAACAACTCTTTTTAAAGATACGGAAGAAAAGTTTAGTCAAAAAAGTCCAAATGAAATATTACAAGGAGTGTGGGTTGTTACTCAACTTAAGCAAGAACGATCAGAGCTTAAATCTGCATTTGATTTATTAGACCCTGTAAAGTTACATTTCGCAGTTATAGCTAATTGGCAAAAAGAGGCTTATATACTTCTACGAAAAGGCATTCAACTTGATTCGATTACCTCATTGTTTGGCATAATTTATTCAGAGCATTTTGTATTCGATAGGTTTTCTACTCTATAGGAAATAGGGGAAAATGAGAGAAAAACTAAAAGCAATTCTTGAATTTGAACCAATAGAAAATGCAGAAGAGAGGCTTCTGCGCGTTTTTGAATATTTATTGCAAAATTCAGGAGTTGAGAAACGTTACTTAAGTATAGAAGAATTATCCAAGTATATAAGCGCGCAAAAGGGGACTATCTATGCCTGGACCCACATGAGAAAAATCCCGTACTCAAAAGTTGGTAGAATCTTGAGGTTTGATAAGCAAGAAATTGATAGATGGATGAAAAAGAAAAAAGTTAAGGTCTTTGACTATAAAAAGCATTTGGGGTTAGAATAGAAATTTTCTGTTTTGCGATTTTAAGTTATAAATTTGCGGTTAGAATCTCTGGACAGGATCGTAGAGGAGCAGAATATTCTTTCCTGGTTCAATCAGAAGGGTAGATTCATATGAAATGGGCACTTGTTGATGGACAACGCCAAGAAGCTCAATCCGGTCTTTCGGGCATCTGTACAGCCTGCAAAAGTCAATTGATTGCGAAATGCGGAGATATTAGGGTGCATCATTGGGCTCATCGCGGGAGGCGTGATTGCGATACTTGGGGGGAGAATGAAACGTTATGGCACCGTAATTGGAAAAACAAGTTTCCTGATCACTGGCAGGAAGTTGTCCATCCGGCTGATAATGGGGAATGGCATGTTGCGGATGTTAAGACCGATCAAGGGTGGGTTTTGGAGTTCCAACATTCAAGAATACATCCCGATGAACGTAAGGCTCGAGAGGCCTTTTATCAAAAGTTAGTTTGGATCGTGGATGGTACTAGGCGAAAGAGAGACAAGTCGCAGTTTTTCGATGCATTGCAGCGGGAGCCCGAAGATCCAAGTTTATTTAGAATAATTCCAGAGTGTGCTTTATTAAGAGATTGGGGTGGTAGTGCAGTCCCGGTTTTGTTTGATTTTCAACAGGAGGACGCACAACTCTGGTGTCTTTTTCGCGCGATAAAAGGAATAGTATACGTTCGACAGTTGTCACTGAGTGATTTCATTAGCTATCACAGCCAAGAAGAGAAAAGAAATAATCGAGATTTTTCGGGATTTTGGCAAGATATCAACTTAAACATAGAAGGGATCATTTATCGAAATGAGTTTTATCGATCCCGTCAGACCGTCGATCCGTTTACGGCCTTACTTCGACAGCACCAACGACCGCGGAGGATGCGGAAACTTTAGGTTATCAATGTCTACCCTTTGAGAATGGACATCCCTCTAATTACTTTTAAGAGCAAATAGTTAGAGATATTCCGGTCAAGAATAGCGGGACAAAACGGACATTTTGCATAGGGACTGGCCTATAGGAATTGCCGAATTTGGTTGATATAAAGGGTAAATTGGCTATAATAGACAGTTGCAGATTAACATAGGTCACTCCCCGGGGCAGAATGGGAGCGACCCCATATTTTATTTTGAGCGTATAAAGCCTCCCAATCTGTAACAGAATCAACGGCTTGCGTTGGTTCTAACCGGTTGTGGAGGCTTTGTATGTCTGGGGCGACCTGTTCGA
>Ga0116153_10001009_pt1 | contig 29229 bp, 34 predicted proteins | sample AD_UKC028_MetaG_FD_89896 | JGI IMG/M metagenome (GOLD analysis project Ga0116153, IMG submission 89896) | Active sludge microbial communities of municipal wastewater-treating anaerobic digesters from USA - AD_UKC028_MetaG | ecosystem: Engineered > Bioreactor > Anaerobic > Digestate | place: USA...
CAACAAGGTCGGCCAGCGGCTGGCCGGCCACGGGTCGTTCAGAATCAACCGCGCACGCTCGGCGATCTCATTCAACAGCGCGGGCATCGCCGCCGCGACATCCTCCCGCGCCGCCTGGCCGATTTCCAGATTGGCGTAGACACAACGATAGCGCCCTGTTCCATTCAAAAACTTCACCAGCGCCAATAGACAACTGGTCTTGCCAGTCTGGCGGGGCGCGTGAAGAACAAAATATTTCTTCTGCCCGATCAGGGGCAGGAGCGTATCCAGATCGATCCGCCGCAGGGGATCGAGGTTGTAATGATCAACGGGATTAATCGGCCCCGCCGTGTTGAAAAAACGCATGGCAAATTCTCCTCATCACGGCAAGAGCAAATCGCCGCCTTCCATGTGCAGCACTTCTACCCGCCAGCCCACCAGTAACACGCTGCCGGTCTGGCGGCGATGCCCGGTGTCGGTAAATTCAAAGACATACAGCCGTTCCCACTTCAGTCGGCCATCACGGTCATGCCGCAGCCACAACCGTTCCAATGCCACGGTATCGTCCAGCAGTTGCACGTTAACCTGCCGACAGGCGCGGGAACTGGCGGCACGGGCCTGTTCGCGGGCGCCAAGACTGTCCCGCCAAAACCACAGGCCGACGCCGGTCACAAGCAGCACGCTGATAAACCAGTAAAAACTCATAACAATGGCTTCAATCGGGCCAGAATGTCGTCCCGCGCCTGCGCCAACAACGATTCCCGATCCAGACTGTCGAGGATGTTCTGCACCACCCGCTTCGGTCCGCCCTCACCCCAGGATTTGCCTTGGGCGAAATACTGTTCAGCCGCTTTGCCCACCACATAAGTCCCGTACCAGGCCACTGCGCCCTGCGCTCCGGCAGTGACCAGCGTCGATAATCCCAGACTCACCCCCTTGAGCGCTGCCGCCACCAGGTTCATCGCCCACACCGTCCCCATCAGAAACACCAGTTGAATGGAGATGGTTTTCAGCAGCGAACCGGCCTCGCCACGGGTAATCGGCAGGCCGTACACCCGGCTGAGATGGAGAATCATCGCCGCATCGGTGGCGATGGCCGCCAGAATGTCAGCAATAGGAATCGGATTTAGCGCGACCGCTACGCCCTTGGCCAGACAGTAGTTGCGCACGACTTTCTCCGCCAGATCGTGGCGAATGGCGATGATCTCGCGGGTCAGCCGGTCAGAGAAGCGTCCGGCGAACAATCCGGCATTGAGCGCCGCCATGGTCTTGCCCTCGACTTTGAGGATGTCCCAGATCCGCTCGCGTAATTCCTCAACGTTCGGCGCAGGACGGCGGCGCGTCTCGGTTTCGTGGCCTTCGGCGTCCACCAGGATGACGATGCGCTCGGCGGGTTGCGCGGCGGCGGTCAGAATGTCCTGCGACAAGATCAGGCCCGTCGTGCGCTGGCGCAGCGTTTCCAGCAACAGTTGCCGATCAACCTGGGTATAGCGGTCGGTTTTGTTCAACACCAGCACCAGCCGCTGCGCCAAACTCTTCACCTGGCGCAATGCTTTCAGTTCAGTATCGGTGATGTCGCCATCCACCACGAACAACACCAGATCACTGCGACTGGCCACTTCGTGGGCGAGTTGCTCCCGCTCCTCCCCGGCGACTTCGTTGATGCCAGGCGTGTCAATCAGAAACACCCCGCCGGCGTCATACTCCTGCCAGCGGGCATGAGCGGCGCGGGTCGTTTCGCCATGCAGGGGGCTGGTAGAGAATTTCACCTCGCCGAGCAGGGCGTTCAATAACGCCGACTTGCCGACGCTGACCCGGCCAAAGACGGCGATATGGATATGACCGTGTTCGATCTTCTCCAGCAGCAACTGCAATTGCTGGTAATCCTCGGCCAACGCTGCCCGCACTGGCGGCGGCACCCGCTGATCATCAAGCAACTCGCGCAGGCTCTCGCGGGCCAGGGCCAGGTGCGCGTCGCCGCTAACCGGATGAGGTTCCAGAGGGGTTGCTGTCTCTTTGTCGCGCCCAAACCAGTTGGGCAAAACGTCTTGTACGTGCTTCCAGATCTTCACTCAGATTATCCTCAAACATCCGCAAGGTCGGCCCACTCACCAGATCGCCACGACTTTCCAGGGAGCGAGCCACCGCCTTCCCCAGGCTTTCGAAGATCAGACCATAAACCACGGCGTGAATCATGCCGCCCACCACCGTCCCCATGCCGGGAAAGGCTTTGAACACGTTGCCGACCAGCGCCAGCAGCAGATTGAGACTGCGCTTGATTTGATTACCCGCCAAATCCAGAAAGCGTTGCATATCCATTTCCCGCGCCGGCGCTTCGTACAGCGCGCACAATTCCTTGAGCAGGTTGTAGCCGAGATAGCCCTGAATCAGCACATCCGTCCCCGGACTGACCGCCGCCAGCGCCCCAAACACCGCCTTACGCGAATAGCTGTGAATAATCGCCTCAGCCTTGACGCGCCGATGTTCAGCGACTGCGGAGTCCAGTTTCTGCTGGGCGAGCACAAAAACGGCCGTATCCCGCAGCGCGTCCAGCACCTGGGGATCAGTGTCGAGATAGCGCTGCAAAGCACGGCGCAATTCTTCCACCCGGGGTTGGCGTTCGCGCATTGTGGTTTCTTCACGCCCGTCGTGATAGATGCGGGTCACTTCCTCCACGCCGCCGCATTGCACCGGCACGACTTCGACCTGCTCGCCGATCCGTTCCGCCAATCGTTCCCGCACCAAGCTGAGGTCCGGCTCGCTGTAGCGGTCAACCTTGTTCAACGCTACGATCACCGGACTGCCGAGATCCACCAGCGTCCGCAGCGCCTGATATTGATCGCGGGTCAGATCACCCTCGCAAACATACACGATCACATGGGCGCGCAGCGCTTCATCGCGGGCCATCCGGTCGAGGCTGCCGTCCGCTTCGTTCAAGCCGGGCAGGTCGGCCAGAATCAGCCGGTCACCAGCGGAACTGGTCCAGGTGTAATAGGTAATTTCGCGCGTGGTGCCGCCGCGCACGTCCACGGCGATCTCGGTTCCCGGCAACAGGGCGCGGATCAAGGACGACTTGCCGGCGCTGATTTCGCCAAACACCGATACCACGATCTCCCCCGCCGCCCGCCGCCGTTGTAGCTCTTCCAGTTCATGGCGAATATCGGCTACCACGACGCCCGCCGCTTCGCTGTGCTCCAACCGTTGGCGCAAGGTGGCTTCATCAGGCGGTGGAGGCGGCGCGGTGGGACGGGACTTACTGGCGGGCCGGCCCCAATGCATCACCCGCCAGACGCCATACGCGCCGCCCATGCTCAATCCACCCAGAATCAGCAGGTAGAACATCCAGAAGACGGGGCCACGTTGTTGCAAACGTTCCCAGACCGACAGGCCAAGATCGGTGATATACAGCACCAGCACCAGCAGGAACGCTACGCCGACGCTGGCGCCGACCGCCAACAGCAGGCGCACCGGCAGCCAGGCGCGGGCGGCGGGTGACAACGGTAATTTAGACAGCGGCATTGGATGAAAACAGCGCCAGGAAGGATTGCGGCGTTTTTTGTACGGCACGTTTCTGGTAATCGAAGAACACCACGCCGGTCTTGGCGCGGGCGACCTCGCGGCCACTGATCTGCTCGGTCACCCGGTACACGAAATCACAGCCGTATTTGTTGAAGTCGGTCGCTGTCACCGCGATGTTCAACATTTCACCGGGGAACGCTTCGGATTTATAGATGATCACGCTATCGGCCATGATGATGCCTACGCCGCCAATATCGAGTTCACTCAACTCATAGTGCGCCAGGAACCGCACCCGCGCCTCATGCAACAGACCCAGGAGGGAGTCATTACCCATGTGGCCGCCATAATTGACATCGGTGATCCTGACCCGCAGTTCGGTGCTGAAGGAAAAATGCTCCGGCAGATCCAGTTTGATTCGCGCCATGCCTTGCCTCGCCATCCGGCGAAAATTCATTTTGCTAATGAAAGGGTTGTTGCAACCGTGTGGTTCATTAGGTTCGCGGTTGCCGCAAGGATTGTATACGATTATCGGGGAAAAGAGGCGCGACAAGTCGCATCCGGGCATTGCTGGCGCGGCGGATTACTCTTGCTGATCCGCCAGCACCGTGCAGATCACCCGACGATCATGGCGAGGGCCGTCGAATTCGCAGAAGAAGATGTTCTGCCAGCGGGATAATCCCAGTTGGCCGTCGATGATCGGAATTGTTTCCGACGGCCCTACCAATCCCGCCTTGAGGTGAGCGTCGCCGTTGCCATCCTGCTGGTCATGCAGCCACACCCCGCGCGGAATCAGCTTGCGCAGCAGGTCAATCACGTCGGTCTGTACGCTCTCGTCCCAGTTTTCCTGAATCATAATAGCCGCGGTCGCGCCCTGGGCGTAGAGCGCAAGCAGTCCCTGGCGAACGCTACTGGCCTTGACCACCGCTGCGGCCTGCGGCGTGATGTCCAGCAGTTCTTCCCGGCGCTGGGTAAACAGGTGAATGATTTGACGCATGTTCTTTTTTTATTACATTGTCTGGATAGATATTAATTTGGAAAATTAAAGAATGAAAAAACCCGCACTTGGCGGGTTTCTGTTGGAGGCTAGAGTCACTATCGAATCAGTATGATAACCTAATGAATTCATGATAAAAATTACCTATTAAAATTTTTCGTGACTCACAATATGACTCACAGATTGGCGCGGATACCCCACCGCATTCTCGAATCTGACCCGACGGCTTATGTCCTATCCGCCAATGTCCATCGTCGGCATTTGACCAAGGGCCAGCAGGCGATGGCAACGGCGCTGGCGTATCCAGAAACTCGACAGGATAAGAAAAGAACTTCGGAACTCAATTCCGAATAGTGTATCTCGCTGGAAAAATTGATGATTCAACACAACCCGCTGTGTTTCCGCCAGCGGGTTTTTTGTTGCCGGTCATTCCGGCCAATAGTCGCCAGTGATTTGCTCTACGGTGAACGGGCAATTTTCCGGGAACGTAGTCAAGGGCAAGCCGGTTTCATCAGCGACATTCTCCCGCGCCGGGGAATATTCCTCTTGAATGATCACCGGGAGTTGGGGCTTCAAGCTAGGACTGTTTTTGAGCCGTTTTTCAATCTGGCGTCGCCCGTTGCGGATGGACAAGCGCCAACTGGTTCCGCGCCGTTGTGGCTGATACTGCCATTTGAGCAAGTGCATGATGACATTGGACAGGTAGCTTTCCAGCGCCAGGCGGTTACTGTTGCCCATGCTCTCAATCTCCTCCGCGAGGTTCTCAATATCCAGCGCTGATAACTCTCCTTGGCGTAATAGATCCGCCTGTTGCTGCGTCCACAGATAGAAGTCAGTGTCATAGTGAGCCGTGTTCATCCCGTCACCTCCTGAAGCCGTTTCAAGGCTCTACGCACGGTCGCCTCGCTGCAGCCGACTTGATCGGCAATGGCATAGTTGGATAACCCTTGGCGGTGCAGGTCTGCAATCTGTTGATCGCGGCCTACCGGGGCCGGATCGAACAGCGGCAAGGTGTCCACAGAGAGAGAGGATGCCGGGGCCGGGGGAGAGGGCGATAGCGCCGCCGATAACAGCGCCGTGGTGACTGCTGATAGTGACTGCTGTTGCTGATTAGCCATTGCGTCTAGCTGTTGCCGAATGTTGTTCGGTAGCCAGACCAAGGTTTGTGTCTTACCGGACTGAGATAACCGCTCCCGGTACGTGGTGCTGTTCCGTGCGGTACGTCGCCGGACTCGGGTTGCCAGTTCGTCATTACTGAGTCTTACCGCCATGTTGCTATCTCCATCGTCAAAAGCAGCGGATAGGATAGCACAAGATAATGATTAGTTATAGCGTCAAAAGATTGTTGCTAGACACCATGATTATTTATTGTAAGAAGCAGCACCTTGAACGTCGCCAAGCGGTGCGCGCCCCAGATCAGCTTGTACTTGGTGCCGCGCACCTTGACGCCGATAGGCTGCAACAGTCCTTGTGCCTTGATGCTTGCGATCAGGCGAGCGACCGTTTCTTTATGGACGCCGCGCAACCGCTGACCTTGAATGATGTCAGCAACCGGGATGTCGAGATTAACGGCATTCATTCCGAACCCCCCTTCCGCCGTCGGATGAATCAAGTCATTGGTGAGGTCGGGAAGGGTTGCGAGTCGCCGAAAAACCGCGCCAGCCGTAGCGCGGTATCGGCTATGACTGCCCGTTTTCCGGCGCAAATCTGGCTGATGCGCAGCGCCGGTACGCCAATCGCCTTGGCCAGCGCGTATTGCGATAGCCCCAGCGGAATCAGAAATTCCTCGCGCAGCACTTCGCCCGGATGGATGTTGGGGAGGCGTTCGTTGGTGTCCACGGCGTAACCTCTTCCCACTGTTATGGGTGATTGTTGGAACAGAACCGCTCGCTGTCAGAAAATTTTACAGTAGTTTTGGTGCTTGCTGCCGTAGATTAACGGGAAGTAGCGGCTCGGCGGCTTTGGATTTGTCAGAAAATTTTACAGTGATTAACTTTATGATTTATCTATAAATTGATTATTTCGAGCGGTTTTTGGCGGGTTTTAAGCCGGGTTTACGGTTATCAGGTAGTCTGGAGAATTTTACGCTACTAAATTAGTCAACTATTTATAAGTTATTGATATTTATGTAATTTCTATGTTGGTTTTTTTTGCATACCTGTAGGGCGGAAATCGAGCGCGTCCGCAGCCCCAGTTGCTGGGGAGCGCTCGATTCAGCCAATCCATCTTTTCCATAAGGGGAAATCACAAATGTTCAAAAAAACTCTTTTTTTATCTGCGGTGCTGGCGGCGTGTTTGACCGTCGGCGTCTCCGTGACCGCATATGCCGTTCCCGTACTGAACACAACGGACTTTATTACCTCACCTGCTAACTTCAACGGCTTTGAAAACATTCCCAATGATGGAGCATATTACACTGGTGGTGCAGGGCCTTACAGCGAGGACGGTATCCAAGTTACGCAGATTAATGCTGATGCACCTAATGATATCTGGGTTACCATCACCCAACCTTATCCTATCGAGGGTAATTACGCTTGGTATCCCAACGGTGGCGATTCTGACTATACGAAAATTGTGCGCGCCGATGCAGCGGATTTCGATGCAATCTCGCTGATATTCCGTGCTTTTAATGGCAACATTTCTTTTGATGTATTGGATAATGGCGTATCAGCGTTGTCCGGCGGATTCGCTTCAGATGGTTTCTTAACTGTCGGTCGAATCGGTTTCGAGGGCGGTGGTTTCGATGAGATTCGGTTACGGGGCGGGGCTTCAGGGGCCACTTTTTATGATGGCTCTTTGAATGCTCTCGCAATTGATAGCATCAAGAGCGGCACTTCGTCGGCTATACCCGAACCCGCCTCCCTCGCCCTGTTCGGGATCGGTCTGGTCGGTCTGGGCTTCATGCGCCGTCGGCGGACCTGATCGCCGGGATTTTGGAAGCAACGCAAAAAGACGGCCTTCGGGCCGCTTTTTTGTTGGGTGTGGCTTTTTGAAAATAAAACATTTATGCAGGTTAAATGCTGTTTTTTCAATTTTCTCAACAAAAGAGTTTTTAATTTTCAAAAACCCCATTGGTACTTGAATATTCCACAACCTGTATAGGAATGCTATATCTTTGGAAACCATCGTCAAACCCGGTCAACCGCTGCAATTGACGCTCCCTCCAGATTTCCCTCAAGGTCCCGTGCGGATCACGATAGAAACCTTACCACCCGTCAAAGAACTCGACTTTAAACCCCAAACTGAATTAAGCAAACACCTCTTGGAAATTCGCCAACAAGCCATTGCTAAAGGAATGCAGCTCAAAACGACGGACGAGATTCTGGCGGAAATTCGCGAAGATTGCCGGGAAGTCCAAGAATTCCTCAGACCCGATCGCCGGTGATCCGAGGCATGGATCATCCCTGCTGACGCGCATTCCCCACCGCGCCCGTCAAGGCCGCTTCGAGCATATCGATGAACGCCTGCGTCTTGGCCGGCATCAGGCGGCGACCCGGAAACACCGCCCAGGCCGGGTGCGAAGGCAGCGACCAGGCCGGCAGGACGCGGCGCAACTCCCCGCGCCGAACGCTGGGCGCGGCGAAACAATCCGGGGCGGCGGCAATGCCTGCACCCGCACCCGCCAGCCGGATTAACAACTCCGGAGAATTCGCCGTCGTGCGCCCCGCAGGCTGCCCTTCCCAGCGCTGCGGGCCGCTGATCAACGTCCAGTTCGCCGCCTCGCCATTGCGTTCCAGCAGGCGCAACGCCTCGTGGTGAACCAGGTCCTCCGGGGAGACCGGATCACCGTACTCGGCCAGATAGGTCGGGGCGGCGTACAGACCGATCGGAAAGACCGCGATGCGCCGCGCCGCCAGCAGCGTATCGTCCGGCAACGCGCCCATGCGCACGGCAATATCGAAATTTTCCCCCAGCAAATCCACACGCCGTGGCGATAAATCCAGCTCCAGCGCTACCGCTGGATGGAGCGCGATAAATGCCGCCAGCATGTCGGTCAGCAACAGGTTGGCGAAATCGCTCGGCATCGACACGCGCAACCGGCCACTGGGACGGGCCTGGCGATGCTCGGCCAGCGCCTGCACCGCCTCGACTTCGGTAACCACCTGGCGGGCGTGTTCCAGCAGATGCTCGCCGAATTCCGTCAGCATCAGGCGGCGAGTGGTGCGCAGCATCAGGCGCTCGCCCAACTGCTCTTCAAATAGCGTCATACGGCGCGAGACCGTCGATTTCGGTAAACCGAGCCGCTCCGCAGCGCGGCTGAAACTGCCGGCTTCCGCGATGCGGGCGAAGATCAACAAGTCATTGGGTGCGAATTGTTCCATAAATCGAACAATGTTATCCGATTTAGGGGCTTCTCTCCAGCATCTGCGATCAATAAAGTACCTCTCAAGCCATTACTGACCTGAAGGAAAACTCATGAACATTCTGCAAATCAACGCCAGCGCCCGCCAGAAAGGCGCTAACTCCACGCGCATCGCCGACGCCCTCGTCGCCCGTCCGCAAGCCGTTGCCCAGCAGGGCTTTGCCGAAGCCGAAATAGCGGCATTGGCCTGAACATCCCACCCAGAGAGGCGCAGTAACGCGCCCCAGGAGTCCTCTGATGACCCAGATTGTCCCCTCTGCTGAACCGATCACCCAGTCCCGCACGGTCGAGCGACAGGTTGTCGGCAAGGCCACCTCCGACGGCGCTGGCGTGAAATTGACCCGCGTGTTGACGCAGTCCCTCCAGCGCCGGCTGGACCCTTTCCTGATGCTGGACGCCTTTGGCAGCGATCAGCCGGATGATTACATTGCTGGCTTTCCCGACCATCCGCATCGGGGCTTTGAAACCATTACTTACATGATCGCGGGCCGGATGCGCCATCGCGACAGCGCCGGCCATGAAGGATTGCTGGAAAATGGCGGCGTGCAGTGGATGACCGCCGGTCGCGGGGTGATTCATTCCGAGATTCCGCAACAGGAAGAAGGCGTCATGGAAGGTTTCCAGCTCTGGCTAAACCTGCCAGCCCGCGACAAGATGACCGCACCCTGGTATCGCGACTTCGCCGTCGCCGACCTGCCGGGCTTCGTCACCGACGCGGACGTAGCGGTCACCGTCATCGCTGGCGAGAGCCACGGCGTGACCGGCGCTGTCACACGGGAAGCCACTGCGCCGCTGTATCTCGACCTGCATCTGCCCGCCGGGTCGCGCTTCACTCAGGCGCTGCCGACAGGACTTAACGCCTTTGTCTATGTGTATCGCGGCGCAGTCAGCATCGCCGACAGTTCGGTCCCGGCGCAGCGCATGGCGATTTTGGCGAATGACCCCGAAGCGGAGGGCGTGGTGATCGAAACGACGGAGGCGGCTAAAGTGCTGCTGATTGCCGGCCAGCCGCTGAATGAGCCGATCGCGCAATACGGCCCGTTCGTGATGAATACCGAGCCGGAAATCTATCAGGCGTTGAGCGATTTCCGCGAGGGGCGTTTGGCCTGACGGGAGCGAATCACGGGATAGCCCAGAATACGCCCGGCTTCCGGTTCAGCCGGGTAGCCGAGCGGATTTTCTATGAGTTAGCATAGGGATCATTTTCCTCACTATGGAGCCTGCTCATGTCGATATCCCGATCCGCCTCACCCGCCCAACCCCGGGTCCCTGCGACCCTGCAAGAAACCTGGATTGCCGAAGCGGCCTATTACCGCGCCGAACGCCGGGGTTTTCAGGGCGGCTGTCCGATTGAGGATTGGTTAGCGGCCGAACGTGAAATCAGCGCGCTGCCGTCAACGGTCAACCCTGTGTCGCCCCGCGTCGCCCTGGTTTTTCTGGAGAGCGGTGCGTCAGGGCAAGCCTGATGCTGTTGTTCACGCGCCCGAGCTGGGCGCACGCACGTGACTACCCATTTTGTCTTGAAAATGTGTTTTCGGCAGTGAGATGACCAAAAACGACCCGTTGCGGCGGCCATGCTAACCCCACTGCCTATTCCAAAGCAGCAGCCTGCAAGAGTCGCTGGGCCTGCGACTTTTGTTCAGCCGTCAAGCGTGCGGCAACCTTATCCCGCATGTATTGCGCGTCGCTATCCCCCTGCTGCGCAGCTCGAGAGAACCAGACATAGGCCATCGCCAGGTCTTTTGCTAGCCCCTGATGGCCTTGAAAGCACATGGCCCCAAGGTTGAACTGGGCAGGCGCATAGTTTTGCTGGGCCGCCGCCCGATACCACTTCAGGGCTTCCTGGAAATCCCGCGCCACGCCCCGGCCTTCGATATACAGTGCACCCAGGTTCACCTGGGCGGGCGCATGGCCCTGAGCAGCGGCCTTACGGTACCAGACCATCGCTTCCTGCCGGGACAGAGCATCGTCATTCTGCTCATACATCAGCCCCAGATTGAACTGCGCCAGCGTATGACCCTGAGCAGCGGCCTGGCGATACCACTTCAGGGCTTCCTGGAAATCCCGCGCCACGCCCTGGCCTTCGATGTACATGACGCCCAGATTGAAACACGCCACCGCCTCGCCGTGCTGGGCGGCTTCGCGATACCAGATCAGCGCTTCCTGATAGTCCTGGGCTACGCCCTGGCCTTCAGCGTACATTGCACCCAAGTTGACCTGCGCTGAAGAATTGCCGCGTTCGGCGGCTTGCCGATACCACTTGGCGGCTTCCTGATAGTCGCCGCGTTCGTAACTGTCCTCGCCTTTCTGCAAGTCCTGATTGGCTTTGGCGATGTCCGATTTGCCGGTTTTGTTGTGAGATTTGCTGTTCTTCAGATCATCAAGCCGTAACTTCTGGTGGCGGTAGCGCCGACGCGCCCGATAGATGACGGTTCCCGTAATGACGAGAATCAATCCGCACGCTTTAGCGACGATAAGGTCAATGCTGACGACAGCCAAGCCCCCTATCAGCATGTAGGCGTATGGCAGGATTTCATAGACAGGGGTCGGGACCATGGTGCATCTCCTGGCAGTGGTCGCTTTCGCGTTAATTCCAACGTGATGAAAAAGTTGGAGCAACCGGACAAACTTAATGGAATGTGGGTAGTTTAGAACAAATGTAGCGAAAAACAGCTGGTTGATGTTGTAGGATGGAAATCAGATCGGCTAACCCTCGTTGACCTCCCCTTTTGCCCAGAGGCTGAATCATGATTGCTCTTCCCTATGCACACGGTCACCCGCCTATCCAAGGTCGATTGCGGGTTGCGCCCGAGGATTTTCAGGTTCGTGAAGAGCTGGGTTTTGCGCTGGACGGGGTCGGCGAGCATGTCTGGCTATGGGTGCGCAAGCGCGGCGCGAATACCGAATGGGTCGCCCGGCGACTGGCGGAGCGGGCCGGCGTCCCGTCGGGTGCAGTGAGTTATGCTGGAATGAAAGACCGCCATGCCGTGACGGAGCAGTGGTTCTCGGTTCATTTGCCCGGCAAGGCGGACCCCGACTGGAATGCAGACCCGCATCCCGACTTTACGGTGCTAAACGCGATCCGTCATTCCCGTAAGCTGCGGCGTGGAGCGTTAAGCGGTAATGCCTTCTGCATCACCGTCCGCGACCTGCAGGGCGATCCGGCGGAGCTGACGGCGCGGCTCGAATGCATCATCGCGATGGGCGTTCCCCACTATTTCGGCGAACAGCGGTTCGGTCGGGAAGCGGGTAATCTGGAACGGGCTGAGGCGCTCTTGAGTGGCCGGGAGAAAGTGCGGGACCGGCATCAGCGGGGACTGTATCTGTCGGCAGCGCGCTCGGCGCTGTTTAACGCGGTGCTGGCCCGACGGGTTGTTGAGGACAGTTGGCATAGCGCGCTGCCGGGCGAGGCGCTGATGCTGGCCGGGAGTCACAGTTTTTTCACGGCAGAGGTCGTGGACGAGATGATCCGCCAGCGCGTCGCCGCGTTCGACGTGCATCCCAGCGGCCCGCTGTGGGGCGCTGGGGAGTTGCGTAGCAGCGGCGCAGTTCGGGAACTGGAGGAAGCAGTCGCCGAACAGTTTCCCATCTTTCGGGACGGGCTGGCGGCGGCGGGTTTGGAACAGGAACGGCGTGCGTTGCGGCTGGTCGTCGAAACGGCAACGCTGGAATATCCGGAGGCGAGCACCGCCGTCTTGAACTTTCGGTTACCGGCGGGCGCGTATGCGACCACGGTCTTGCGGGAATTGATCGAGGAGTTGCCGGCCCAGATTGGCTCAAATGGGCAATCCAGCAGCGAACAAGTCCCAATGACCGACCTGTAATCGTGAATGCCCCTGCTCGATCAGGCGGCGCCGCTGCATCGCCCATTCGCTCAGCCCGTCCACGGCATCGGGCGCTATTTCGCGAACTGCGGCCATCCAGCCTTCCAGCAGCGCCGCCTGCAGCGCCGCCTGCGCCGGTTCCAATCGCCAGGGGCTGGGCCGCAAGTTCACCTGATAACCCAGACGCTCCAGCAGGGCCTTGAATGCGGGTGCGGCCTGCGGCCCCAGCGCCGGGCCGAATCCCTTATCGGTGTGCTGATGCCGGTTCACCCACTCGCAGACGGTCTCATCGCCGGGCAACGCCGGTTCCCAGACGAGGGTTCCGTCATAGGTCAGGACGATGAACACCGCCGCCTGCGCCTCCCGGCAACGCCAGGCCAACCGCTCCAGCCATGTTGCTGAAACCAGATCGATTAAGGCGGAAGCGGTGACGAGCTGCACATCCCGGAAATCCAGCCGGTCCCAGTCGCCCGTCAAATCCAAACAATGCCGTTCGACCGGACATTGGTCGAAGACCGCGTACTGCATCAACAACGCGGGATCATGATCGACCAGCCGCCAGTGTTGTTCCCCACCGAGCAGCGGCGCTAAAAACCGGCAGTTGGCTCCGGTCCCACTGCCTAAGTCGAGTACGGATAAATGCCCCCGAGTCTGCCGCCAGTCGATCAACCGGGCCGTCAATTCCGCATGGCGGGACGCGGCGTCCACCGGCTCACGCAGCGCCAACCATTCCGCCGAAAACCCGCTCATGCTGCCAGCACCGTCTCCAGCACCTCGGCAAACTGGGCGCTGACGGTCGGCCAGTCGGGCAACGTCTGGCGCACCGCACGAGCGCCCGCCGCTAACCGCTCCCGCAAATCTGGTTCGTCGATCACCCGCGCCAAAGCTTCCGCCAGCGCCGCCACATCGCCGGGAGCAACCAGTAATCCCGCAGCGGCGGGAACCGTATCGGGAATGGCCCCAGCGGTCGTGCTGACCATCGGCAGGCCCCGCGCTAACGCTTCAGCCAACACCATGCCATATCCTTCGTGAAAGGACGGCAAGACAAAGACATCCGCCTGTTGGTAGGCGGCGTTCAGCGCCGCGCTTTCCAGTTCTCCCAGCCATTCAATGCGGTCGATCAGACCCAGGGTTGCCGCGAGCGCCCATAGGTCGGCGGCAATTGCCGGGTCATGCGCGTCGCTGCCGGCGCAACGCAATCGCCAAGCGCGATCTTTCAGTTGCGCCAGCGCCCGTAACAGCACGGCATGGCCCTTACGGGGCGTCAGGCTGGCGGCGCACAGCAAGACCAGTTCCGCGCTGTTCGATCCCGTCGCCAGCGGTGCTGGATCCGTGCCGGGCAACACCACGACACAACGCTCCGGCGGAACGTCATAGTCGATCAGCGCCCGCGCAGTACTGGGGCTGGTCACAATCACCTGGCGCACCTGGCGCAACGCCTCGCGCTCGCTGGCGTACAACCGCTGGCGTTGCGCTTCATCCAGGCCGGTTTCCAACGCCAGCGGGTGATGCACCAACCCGACCAGTCGCAGCCGGTCCCGATGGACGGCGGTGACTTCCGGCATCGCGCCCAGCGCCAGACCGTCGATGATCGTCAGCGCCTGATCCGGCAACGCGGTCAACACCGCATCGGTTTCTGCCAGCGCCGCCGCAGTCGGGGCGGGAAACGTCACATCGAGGCGCTGCAACTCAACCCGCCAATCCTGCGCGGTCAGTCCCGCCATCATGCGCCGGTCGTAAATCGTGCCGCCGGTGCGGCGATCCGGATCGCCGGGAATCAGGAAGTGCGCTGCATTCAAGACAACAGGCCCTCATAGGACGCCCAAGCGACCGGGGATTCGCGCAGCGTGACGCGCATGGAACTCAAACCGGCAGTATTCGGCCCCAGTTGCCCATCCTCGATGCGCACGGCGATTCGGTCAAAGATCTCCCGCGCCAGAAACTCGGTCGTAGTATTCCGTCCGGCGAACTCGCACGCCTCATTGAGGTTGCGGTAATTCAGCTCGGCCAGCACGGCGCGCAAGTTGTCGCTGAGTTTGCCGATATCGACCACCACGCCATCGGGGTCGAGATCGGAACGGCGCAGTTCCAAATCGACGACGTAGGTTGCCCCATGCATCCTCTGGGCGGGGCCGAACACTTCCCCCTGGAAGCTATGGGCAATCATGAAATGGTCACGGACGCAAACGGTATACATGGCAGGATCTCGGGTTGGGAGTAGCTTAATAGACAACACGATGGCACAACACGCCGGGCGGATTCCGGCTCAATTCAGCCATCGTTTGCGGCAGGGCCGCGAAAGGGCTTTCGCCGCTGATCAATCCATCCAGGATCGGATCATCCAGCAGTTCCATGACGGTCGTCATGCGCCGCCGATAATTCCAGCGGCTGCGTTGAGCGGTGGCGATATGGCCCACCTGGGAGCTGCGGAGGTGCAGCCGCTTCACATGGAAATCCTCGCCCAGCGGCAGGGAGACCGATTGCGTTCCGAACCAGCTCGCCTCGACCACGGTTGCTTCAAAGCCCGCCAGCCTTAGCGCCGCCGCTAGCCCCGTCGGGGCGCCGCTGGCATGAATGATGATATCCTGCTCGTTTTCCGCCAACTCTGGCAAGGCAAAGCGCACGCCGAGTAATTCCGCGATGTCCGCCTTGCCGGGATCCACATCCAGTAACTGTACCCGGCAACCCAGCAGTTTCCCCGCCAACCGGGCGATCAGACAGCCTACCACGCCAGCGCCGATCACCGTGATCCGATCGCCCAGTCGCGGCGCAGCATCCCATAACACGTTGAGCGCCGTTTCCAGATTGGCGGCCAGCACCGCCCGTCCAGCGGGAATCGACGCGGGCACCCGCGTGACCGCCGATATCGGAACGACATAACGATCCTGATGCGGGTAGAGGCAGAAGACGGTTTGTCCGAGCAACGCCGGCGGTCCAACCTCGACGATACCGACATTGCAGTAACCATATTTCACCGGTCCGGGGAATTCACCCTGCTGGAACGGCGCGCGCATGGTCAAGTATTGGCTGAGCGGAATTTCACCACGAAACACACGGCTCTCGGTGCCGCGACTGATCCCGCTATATCGCGTCCGCACCTGCACCTCGTCCGGCCCAGGCGGCGCCAACCGTTCATTCTGCAGTTCACCACGACCGGGGGCGACCAACCAAAAGGCTCTGGCCCGCTGGAATTCGGTTATCATCCTCTCGTTTCCTACCCCATGGGTACATACAGGCAATCTGGAGAGACCCGCATGGCGACCACCCCAGCGGTACGCGCTTTGATCCATGAACTGGCGACTCCGCTCACCGTGCTGATGAGCGCCAGTGATCTTCTTTGCCATCGGGTGCCCGACTCTATCGAAGAACCGATTGATCGGTTGCGGGACATCAGCCATCAGTTTGGACAGGACGTCGTCGAATTGCGGGCGAGTCTTACCCAAAGCATCGACTTGCAATCTTCGACCCGGGCTGCTGAACAGATCCGGCAACGGGCGACGGACTGGCGGCAACGATATGCAGCGCATCTGGCCCCGCTGGTCGATCAGATTCAGGGGGCAGCGGTTCAACTGCCCGAACCCTTGCTGGATAGACTCCTCAACCAAAGTCTGCTCAGCGGCCTGAACAAACTGAATCGGGTTCTGTCCCGACTGGAAGCGATCCAGCCTGAGGATTTGGAGACCCCTTGATATCCCTGTCTCCCTGAACGATCTTTTCGCCTGATGAACCGCGCGCTTCTCTTCAGCGCTTTTTTGAACATCGTCCCGACGTTGCTGTTATTGGCGGGAAGCGTCTGGCTCCTCGCTCGAATTTTTCAACTACCCGCCAGCGTGATCGCCCAGTCTCTGGCTGTCTTCTTCGGTTTGCTGCTGGCTCTGAGTCCCTTCCTGCCCCAGCATCAACCGTTCACTCGCTTTGGGGCCGCCAATGCCGTCACCCTGCTGCGTGCGGGCATCGTCGCTCTGTTCGCGGGACTGCTCGGACCGATAGCGCCGATGCCGAACCTGGCCTGGTTACTGGCCGTGCTGGCCGTGGTCGCGTTGCTCCTCGATGGCGTGGACGGCTGGCTGGCGCGGCGCGGCGGGATGCACAGTCCCTTCGGCGCCCGCTTCGATATGGAAGTCGACGCTTTTTTCATTCTGGTCCTGGCGGCGCTGGTCTGGCAATTCGACAAAGCCGGTGTCTGGGTCATCCTGTCCGGGGCGCTGCGCTATGGCTTCGTCGGGCTGGGTCGCTGGCTGCCGTGGCTGAACCGGCCCTTACCGCCCCGCCACCGTCGGCAAACTGTCTGCGTAATCCAGATTGCTGTGCTGGCGCTGTGTCTGACGCCGCCGCTGACTCCACCGGTCTCAACCCTCCTCGCCGCCGGGGCACTGGGCCTGCTGGCGTGGTCCTTCGTCGTGGATAGCCTCTGGTTGTGGCGGCAGCGGCCCTAGTTCGAGCAGCAACCGCCCCATCCGCTCAATCCCTCCCAGCACGGTCGGTCCCGGAACGATCCCCGGACGAAATCCCGCCGCCACAAACGGCTCCAACACTGCCGGGTTGCGGGAAAAAATATGCACCGGAACCTGCCAGGGAATCTCCCGGCCACCGACTACTGCGGGCGGTTGATGATCACCGAGCACCAGCAGCAGGGCATTCGCTGGTGCATAGTGGCGCAGATAACCGCCTAATACCTGGAGATTATAACGAATGCTCTCGATATAGGCCGGACCCAGCGCCGCACCGTCCAATCGCTCGCTCAATTCCACTGCTCCGGATTCGACGGCCTCCCCGGTAGGCGCGTCAAAATAATGCCAATCCGGCTGATACGGCGGCAGGGGCGCGAACGGCGCATGACTGTTGATGGTCGGAAAAAAGACGAAGAGCGGCGGACGGTCGATACGATCCAGTTCAGTACAGTGAATTCGGTACAGGCTGTACTGATCAGGAATCGCCCACCAGCCATAAGCGGGACCGCGATAGTTCAGACGCTCGGCATTGTAAATCTCGGTAAACCCATAAAATCGTCCCTCTGGCCACGCATAACGCAGACCCGGCATCACCGCCACGGTTCGATAGCCCGCGTCGGCGAAGCGGCGAACCAGGGTCTGCCGGCTGGAAACCAGCAAATCCCGATAGTCGCCTTGATCGGCGATGCGCAGGCCGGATAGCAGGCTGGCGTGCGCCAGCCAGGAACCGCCACCGAACGTGCTGGACTCCAGCCGCGCCGAGGCGACCCGCCAGCCCGCCGACGCCAGCGACTGTTCCAGCGCGGCAAACTCGCCCGCCAACGGCGCAGCAAAACGGGGATCGTCGAACACCAGCGCCCCGTAAGACTCGAAAAAAATCACGAATACATCGCCCGATTTCCGGCTGTTCAGATTCAAGACGGGCAACGGCGGCTGGGCAGCGATCTGTCCCAGGTTGCGGAATACTGTAGCGTCCAGCGCCAGCCGGATTTGCTCGATGAAAACGGGCGTCACCGGCAAAGCAAACCACTGTTCGGTCGGCAAGCGCACACTCAGCCGGCCCGCGCTATAGAGCGTCAACAATACCGCCGCCAGTATACCCAGCATCCGCCGTGCAACGGGTTGGTTCATCGCCGTTATAACCGTATCCAGCGCCCAGCGCAGGGCCGCGATCAGCACCCCGCACAGGGCCAGCAACGCCAGACCGCCGAGCGCCAATTGCCCGCCCGCTACGCTGTCGATAAACATCGTGGCGACCCGGGGCAGATGTTGGCTGTCCCAGTACAGATGGATAGAACGCCCCATTAAGGCTGGCGCAGTGACGTCCATATATCGCCCCAGCACCAGAAGAATGACGCCGCCGAGCAACAGACCCCGCCCCCGGCGGCCCGGCGGCCCGCGCCAGGCGACCGCCAGCAGCAATACGGTCAAATCCAGCGACAGTTCAGGAACCCAGCGCACGCCAACCGTCGGCCAGTGATTTTGGAAGGTCAACGCCGAATTCAGCAACAAGAGCGCCAGAGCAAGCTGGAAACCGTTTATACTCAATCTTGACAGGCGTTCCATAAGGACCGGGAGCTTTAGGGAGTGGGGAAGTTGTGAAGCCTGTCGCCGCGTATCGCAACCCGACGACAGGAGGCCTATCTGATGAGTAGAGTCGACAAAAGATCAGCCCTCTCGATTGAGGGCGATATTCAGCACACGGGCGAGCCACCCAGCGAAGACATGCAGCGCTGTCTCGATGAGGTTGTAGCGGTGTTGCGCAAATACCCGGTCGGCGTCACGCTCTGTCTGGCCAGCGACCGGGAATCGGTGCTGTTGTACCGGATCCCCGAATGGTGCGCGGTATCCTTGAGCGACAGAGGGCCAGAAATCAATTCAGACCCCTTATGGCAAACCGACGATTTGGAACACCTGCTGCTTCGCACCTACCAAATGTCCAGCGCCCTGCGCCAGATGAACGAACGCATGTCGACCGAATCCACGCGACTGGACGATTTTGTCCGGGACTTGGGCCAGCACCTGCTGGATCCGGACCGCAAGAGTCATTGATCCCGCCAGCCCGCTTCCTCAATTCCGGGCGTTGGTCATCCGCCACTCCTGCGCCAACTGACGAGCTTGCGACCGCTCTTCCGCGCTCAACCGACTGGACACCGATTCCAGCGGCTGGCTGGCGTCCACATAGCCCCCGGAAACGGCCAGGTCCAGCCACAGATAAGCCTTGATCCGGTCCTGCTCCACCCCCCGCCCATTGCTGTACAACATGCCCAATCCGTACTGTGCCAGCGGCAGGTTGTGGTTGGCGGCTTTCTCGAACCAGCCAAACGCCTGCCGGTCGTCGCGGGGGATGCCGCGCCCGGTGGCGTAGGCTAATCCCAGCAAGACCTGCGCCAGCGACACCTGCTGTTCGGCTGCCTTGCGATACCACTCCACGGCCTGCGCATCGTTTCGGGAGAGTCCGCCCCGACCCTCGGCGTACATCAATCCCAGATTCAACTGGGCCGCCGCTACTCCCTGGTTAGCGGCCTTGCGTAACCAGACAACGGCCTGACCATCATCGCGCGGGGTTCCACGGCCAATTGCGTAAAACAGACCGACATTGAATTCTGATTCCGCATCGCCCTGGTTAGCGGCTTCCTGAAACCAGCGCAGCGCTTGGCGTTCGTCCTGCGATACACCGATGCCTTTAGCATACATGGTCGCCAACTGGACCTGACTCGCCGCATGGCCCTGCTCGGCGGCTTTGCGATACCAGTCCGCCGCCTGCCGTTCATTTGACCCATCCTGGCTGTCTTTAGCGTAAAAAACGCCGAGCCGATATTGCGCCTCAGCCTGTCCCTGCTCCGCCGCCTGGCGCAACCAATTTAAACCGACCCGCTCGTCGCGCGATACCCCGCGTCCGGTCAGATAGCGCTCAGCCAAACGCAACTGGGCTTCAGCGTTGCCGCCCGCCGCTGCCCGTTCCAGCAACTGCTGGCCTTTCGCTTCATCCAGCACGACCCCGCGACCCCGCAAATAATTATCCGCCAGTTCCAGTTGCGCGACCGGTAAATCCTGGTCAGCGGCGCGGCGGAACCAGAGCAGCGCCTGGCGATCGTCACGCGGTACGCTACGCCCCTGAGCGTACATCCGCCCGAGCGAGTACTGCGCCAACGGCAAATTACGATCAGCCGCCGCCTGGTACCAGCGCACGGCTTCTGCATCGTTGCGGGCGACGCCCTGTCCCTCGGCGTACATACGCCCGACATTGAATTCCGCCAAGTCTAGTCCCTGCTCCGCTGCTTTGCGAAACCAGCGGAAGGCTTCTTCAGCATTTGGGGATACGCCGCGCCCGCTCAGATAGCGCACTGCCAGGTTGTACTGCGCCTCGGCATGCCCCTGTTCAGCCGCCTTGCGATACCACTGCACCGCGTTCTGATCGCTGGCGGCGATCCCGCGGCCCGCCGCAACCATCGCGCCGAGTGCAAACTGGGCGCCGGCGTTGCCTTGTTGCGCTGCTTGCTGATACCAGCGCACCGCTTCCTTGTCGTTGCGGGATACGCCGCGCCCGCCAGCGTAGAAGTTGCCCAGTTCAAACTGGGCGGTGGCGTGGCCCTGCTCCGCCGCCTTGCGGTACCATTGTGCAGCTTGTAAATCATCCCGCTTCTGGCCCTTCCCGGTAGCGTACTGCGTCGCCAACACGTACTGGGCCTCGGGATTGCCGCGCTCTGCCGATTTGATCAGCCAGAATGACGCTTCCTTCTCGCTGGGTGCAGCCTGGGGATTGCTGGCGTACAGTATCCCCAGATGAAACTGGGCGTCGGCGTTGCCCTGCATCGCCGCTCGCCGCAGCCATTCAGTCGCGATGCGCTGATCCTGCGCCATACCCTCACCGCGCAGATACATCAAGCCAATCATGGTTTGCGCACGCGGATCACCCTGTTTGGCCCAAGTCATGTATTCCTGGAACGCTGTCGCGTAATCACCGCGCTGATAGGCTTCGGCAGCGCTGTTGGTGGCCGCGTCGGGTGCTGCTGGCCGGGCGTCGCCGTAGTGCCAAACGCCTTGCGCATCCTGCCATTTCTTGACGTTCGAGTCCGCGGGTGGGGCGGCCTGCACGGCCCCAACTCCTATCGTGATAGTCATCATTACGGCCCATAATAACGCGCTCTTACGCATCATCGTCTCCTGTCCATCGGGGATTCCCTTGAATTATCGCTCTCAACCACCATCTATTAGAAAATGTCATCGCCATCACCGCTCTGTTTTTGCGCCGCTCGCTGTCATTCACCAGCGCGAGCAACTAGGCTTTCGACTAAAACCATTGGACAATTTAGTATTTTCATCTGGCGTTTAACCCCATCACCGTGAGGACATCATTAATGGCGATCAATCTGCAAAAAGGGCAGCGCATCAGCCTAGAAAAAGAGGCAGGACGCGGCTTGACCCGGGTCATTATGGGCTTGGGCTGGGGCATGAAGCAGGTCCAGAGCAAGGGTTTCCTGGGTTTCGGCGGCGGTGCCCGTCAAGAAGCAGTGGATTTAGACGCCTCGTGCCTGCTATTCGATACCAGTGGCAATTTAGTCGATACGGTCTGGTTTCGACAACTGGAAAGTCATTGTGGCTCCATCCGCCATAGCGGCGATGATCGTTCCGGCGGCGGCGAGGCGGGCGCGGATAATGAGCGGATCGCTATTGATCTAAGCCGAGTACCGGCGACTGTCCAGGCGTTACTCTTCACCGTCAACAGCTTCAGCGGCGAAAGCTTTGCCGGCATCCCCAACGCCTTCTGTCGGCTGGTGGATGACGCCAACAACGGCGAGATTGCCCGTTTCGATCTGTCGCTGGAAGGCGGCAGCCACACCGGGCTGATCATGACCAAGCTGTATCGCCATAACAATGAGTGGAAAATGCAGGCCCTCGGCGAATCGGCGGAAGGTCGTACCTTCCACGATCTGTTGCCGGCGCTGCGCCCCTATCTGTAGACCGGGGACTCGTCATGGATCTGCAACCGGGTCAGAACATCTCCATTAGCAAACAGAGTCCAGCGCCGGCGGCGGTCGACATCACCCTGAACTGGGAGCCAGCCAATACCGCGCTGACCCTTGATTCCAGCGCCTTCATCCTGAACGCCCAAGGCAAGGTGCGCGGCGATGACGATTTCATTTTCTACAATCAGTTGACCCTGCCGGGCGGCGGGGTCCAGCGGGCCAGCGATGGTCGCAGTTTCACGGTTGCTTTCGCCAAACTGCCCGCCGGCATTGAACGCATCGTCATCGCCCTGACCATTGACCAAGGCCAACGGCGCGGGCAATCATTCGGCCAATTGAGCCAGGTGCGGGCTGAACTCCGCGATGCACCTCGCCAGGCGCCGCTAGCGACCTTTCCGCTGGCGACGAAGATGATGGCGGAAACCGCGCTGATCGTCGGCGAGTTTTACCTGCGCAACGGTGAATGGAAGTTCCGGGCGGTCGGTCAAGGCTTTGTCGGCGGGTTGGGGCCGCTGGCCCGGCAATATGGGGTCGATGTCGCGGATGATCCCGATGCCGCTCAACCGCATCCTCCCGCCTCGATCAAACCCGCCGCTCCGCCTGCTGCGCCATTGCCTGCTCCGACCCCAATCCGGTTGGAAAAAATCACCCTGGAGAAGAAGGGCAGCAGCATCTCGCTGGAGAAGAAAGGCCAGGGTTTCGAGGAACTGGTGATCAACCTCAACTGGAACCAGGGCAGCAGTGGCGGCAAGGGCTTCTTTGGCCGGCTGACTGGCGGCGGCAAGATCGATCTCGATCTGGGCTGTCTCTTCAAGTTGCGCGATGGCCGGGCCGGCGCGGTGCAGGCGCTCGGCGACAGTTTCGGCAGCTTGCAACAACCGCCCTATATCCAGTTGATGGGCGATGATCGCACCGGCGCCAGCGCCCAGGGCGAATTTTTGCACCTCAATGGCCGCCAGTGGTCGCAGTTGGAGAAGGTTGTCGTCTTCGCGTTCATCTATGAAGGCGCGCCCAACTGGGCGGAAACCGACGCGGTGGTCACGATCCAGACGCCGGGCCAGCCGACGCTGGAAATCCGCCTCGACAGTCATCACCGCGACCATCGTATGTGCGCGCTGGTCATGCTGGAGAACCAGGGCGGTAACATCAAGGTCACCAAACTGGTCGAATATTTCCGCGATCACCGCTTACTGGATCAGGCCTACAATTTCGGCCTGCGCTGGGTAGCGGGGTCCAAGGATTAAGGTTTTATTGTTTTTTCTGAAACTTCCCACACTCTGGAGGAATGTCGCATGGCTCTTGAATGGTTGAAACAGCGTTTCAATGAAGTCTCCGCCGGCCTGAAAACCGAGGTTTCCAAGCTCAAGAACAAAAGCTTCCTGGAAGCAACGGTGGCGGGTTGTGTGATCGTCGCGCACGCCGACGGCACGGTGAAGCCTGAAGAAAAGCAGAAAATGATGGGATTTCTGCGTAATTCCGACGTGCTGTCCGTCTTCAGCACCGAAGAAGTCATTGCCCTGTTTGACAAGTACGCCAAGCAGTTCGAATTTGACTACCAGATTGGTCAGGCTAATGCCCTGCAGGTGGTCGCCAAGCTCAAAAGCAAACCTGATGAAGCGCGGTTGATGGTGCGGGTCTGCTGTGCGATTGGCGCGGCTGACGGCAATTTTGACGACAACGAAAAAACGGCTGTACGCAATATTTGCGCCGAACTGGGCTTGAATCCAAAGGATTTCGACTTGACCTGAGCGCGCCCGGGATTGGCGCTCAGGAATCCGTCTGCGATCCCGAATCTGCAACGAAAAAGAGGACCCATTCGATGGCTATTTCCCTCAACAAAGGTGGCCGGCTGTCACTGAATAAGGAAGCACCGGGCTTGACCAAGGCGCTGATCGGACTGGGCTGGGATGCTCGCGCTACTGACGGCTCGGCCTTCGATCTGGATGCGTCGGCGTTCCTGCTAAGCGCCGACGGCAAAGTGCGCTCAGAGGCTGATTTCATTTTCTACAATCAGTTGAAATCGTCCTGTGGCTCGGTCGAACACACCGGGGACAATCTCACGGGCGCCGGCGAGGGTGATGATGAAGTAATCAAGGTGGATCTGAGCCGGGTGCCGGCAGAGGTGCAGAAAATCGCTTTCACCGTCACCATCCATGAAGCCGACGCTCGCAAGCAGAACTTTGGGCAGGTCGGCAACGCCTATATCCGGGTCGTCAACGCTGATAATAATACCGAAATCACCCGTTATGACTTGGCGGAGGACGCCTCGACCGAAACGGCGATGATTTTTGGCGAGCTTTATCGGCATAGCGGCGAATGGCGCTTTACTGCGGTCGGTCAGGGCTATGCCGGCGGGCTGGCGGCGATGTGCCGACAATATGGCATCAATATCTAGGAGGATAATGAGTAATGGCGATTTCTTTGCAGAAAGGTCAAAACGTTTCGTTGAGCAAGCAAGCGCCCGGCCTGAAAAAGGCGCGCTTCGGACTGGGCTGGGATTTGCGCAAGACCGACGGCAGCGCCTTCGATCTGGACGCTTCCGCCTTCGTGCTGGACAGTAATGGCAAGGTGTTGAGCGACCAGCACTTTGTGTTCTACAACAACGCCAAGGACCCCTCTGGGGCCGTCGTACACCTGGGTGATAACCGGACTGGTGAGGGTGCTGGCGACGATGAGGTCGTTGAGATCGAACTCGGTCTGATGACGCCAAACGCCGCGAAAGTGTCGTTCGTGGTGACTATCCATGACGCCGAGGCGCGCAAGCAGAACTTCGGGCAGGTGGCCAATGCCTACATTCGCGCCCTGAATGCCGACGGCGATCAGGAAATCGCCCGCTACGATCTGTCTGAAGATGCCTCGACCGAGACCGCGATGATTTTTGGCGAACTCTACCGTAGCAATGAAGAATGGAAGTTCAAGGCGATTGGCCAGGGTTACGCGGGTGGACTGGCGGCAGTCGCCCGCGATTTTGGCGTTAATCTCGGTTAAAATGAGCGGCGTTTGATCCGCCGCGATGGACTCATCCGGCCCGCCGATTCCCAGGCGGGCTTTTGCTTTTCTGGAAAAGAGAAATGACTGAAACTATCAAATATCTGCTTGACGAAACCCGGATGCCCAAATTCTGGTACAACCTGGTGGCTGACCTGCCCGCGCCGCCGCCGCCAGTGCTGCACCCGGGCACCATGAAACCTATCGGCCCTGATGACTTGTTGCCGTTGTTCCCGATGGCGCTGATTCAGCAGGAAGTCGCCACCGAACGGGAGATCGAGATTCCCGACCCGGTGCGGGATATTTACCGGCAATGGCGGCCCAGTCCGCTTTACCGCGCCCGCCGTCTGGAACAGGCGCTTGGCACTCCGGCGCGGATTTACTACAAATACGAGGGCGTCAGCCCCGCTGGCAGCCACAAACCCAACACTGCCGTACCTCAGGCTTTCTACAACAAGGAAGCCGGCGTCAAGCGCATCGCTACGGAAACCGGAGCCGGGCAATGGGGTTCTTCGCTGGCTTTCGCCGGAGCGCTGTTCGGTATCGACGTACAGGTTTTCATGGTGCGGGTCTCGTACAATCAGAAACCTTACCGTCGGGCGCTGATGGAAACTTATGGGGCGCGCTGTATCGCTTCGCCGTCCGAAGAGACCGCCTTTGGCCGGGCGATTTTGGCCCAGCAGCCTGATCATCGTGGCAGTTTGGGCATCGCCATTTCTGAAGCAGTCGAGGTGGCTGCTCAACGTGACGATACGAAATACGCACTGGGTTCGGTGTTAAACCATGTATTGCTGCATCAAACGGTAGTGGGTCTGGAAGCGATGGCGCAATTGGAAATGGCCAATGACTACCCTGATGTAATCGTCGGTTGCACCGGCGGTGGCTCCAACTTTGCGGGCATTGCCTTTCCGTTCCTCGGTGCGCAACTGCGGGGGGGACAAAAAGTTCGCATTGTCGCTATCGAACCCGCCGCCTGTCCGAGCCTAACCCGGGGTCCCTATGCCTACGACTTCGGCGATACTGCACACTTGACCCCGCTAGCCAAGATGCACACGCTGGGCGCGCACTTCACCCCGCCCGGGTTCCACGCCGGCGGCTTGCGCTATCACGGCATGGCCCCACTGGTTAGCCATGTCAAGGAACTGGGGTTGATCGAAGCCCGCGCCTATCATCAGCTCGGTTGCTTTGAAGCCGGTGTGCAGTTCGCCTGCACCGAGGGCATTCTGCCCGCCCCGGAAGCCAATCATGCGGTGAAGGGTGCGATTGACGAGGCATTGCGTTGTAAAGAGGAGGGCGTCAGCCGGGTGATCCTGTTTAATCTGTGTGGCCACGGTCATTTCGACATGCAGGCGTACATGGACTACTTCGCGGGCAAGCTGACGGATCAGAGCTACGATGAGGCGGAACTGGCGATGGCGCTGGCGGGATTGCCATCGGTCACTGCGGTTTAGAAAAAGCGGAGGGGCGCGGCAATCATCGACTGCCGCGCCCGTCATGCATGGGATTGAGAATCAGCGTTTTGCAGAACGACGCCGACGCCAGAACATTGCTGGCAAGGTCAGGCCCAGCAAGGCCCAAACTGGCGGTTCGTCTATCGTCGGAATATCGTCCTCGACAGTGATGATGTCGTTAGCGCAGTTCATGGTCCAACTGATATTCAACTCATTATCCGGCTTAAGAAAATCCTTAAAAATTGTCTTTGGAACGCTAACCTCGTAGACCCAGTGGCGACCAGTACCCTGGCCTATACTGTTTGGTCCTTCTTTAATGGACATCGTGGCCTTGGTCGGCAATGGAGTTAGTCCTGTAGTATTCAGCGAAGTCACCGCCCCAGTACCCCAGAGCGGGTCTTTCAACCAATCCGCGTTGGTCGTTTGGTACACATCGGTTTGAAAACCGCCGATATTCCCAGGAATGGTAGAGCTTTTTTGGTTTTCCAAATGCGGCGTGCGGATGCCGAACTCGTAAGTCTTGTCATTCGCGCCGCTCCAGAAATTCAGCGCGAAATCCCCGGCGCTGTAGGTATTATTCTTTTCATTTTGCTTGGTATTCGGATCGTGGCCGGTCACTAGGGCAATGTAGAGATTATCAGCGTCCCAGGTCACATAGAGCGCCTCGGCGTCGTAGGCTTGGCCGCCCCAGCCCGGCCCGATATACCCGTTGCCGCTGGTGTAGTCCTCGACAGCGTAGTAGATCGTCCAGCCATTGTATGAATAGCTCTTTCCACTTTGGTTGCCCGATGGTGTCCAGGTTGTAGAACCATTGGTAAACAATCCCCAGTCTTCTAAGTTCCCGTTTGCCTGAATGGCACCGGCCATGCTCTCGGCGCTCAGGCCAAGCCCCAAGACGCACGCCATGAGTAAGCTTTGATTTCTATTCATTTTGTAACATTCTTAAGCAGATGAATTTAAAATTAAATTTATTTAAGCAAAAATTATACCAATTAAAATAAATACATAATAAATTTAAATAAATTAATATTTTTTAGTATGATTTTTCAGCATCGCCGGTGATTGACATGACACAAGAGGTATGAACACTGACACGCCACATCACTCAGACGCCCGCATTTTTGTACAGAGGGCCAAAATGGGCTGCTTGCGCGCGTCCCGCGTCCGGTTTTTTCAAACCAAGCGTTTAAGCCAGAACACCATCGACTTGGGCGATTCTGCCGCCTCATCCAAATCCCGCCATGAAAAAGTGGTGCGCAACTCCGGATGCCTGACGAAACCCTGCCCGTTCCAAAATTCATCCAGCGGTCGGTAATTGGCGGGCCGGCGCGGATGGTCAACGGGTCGTTCCACTGCACAGAAACAGGCGATGTCGAACCGGTCCAGCGCACGCACATGCGCCTCGCGTTCGGCAAAAAACCGCTGGCCCAGCCCCCGTCTCCGATACTCTGGCAGCAACACTGACTCGCCGTAATAAAAAACCTGTTCCGGATCGTAGCCACCCTTCACGAACGGCTCGATCACATTCGGCGTTGCAGCCGACAATGGCAGACCGCTCGACGCCCCGACCACCCGTCTGCCATCCCGAACCAGCACCATCACGCCACCGGGCGCATTAGTGTAGGTCTGAAGGTATTTTTCCTCATAAGCGGTGCTTCCTTCATAGAGATACGGATATTCCCGGAATACCCAAATGCGTAAACACGCCAATTCCGGTAAATAGGCCGTAATGTCGCCCTTGGTCACTCGCTGGATGCTTAAAATTTCGGACATATAGTCTTCTTCTACCATGAATCGTTCATTTATAGTGACATAATTGCTGGAGTCATTGGATATCCCTTCACCCCAACCCGACTATTGGTATAGTTTAAACACAGTCTGGTGAATAGCTTGGGCAAAGTGTTGGTGGAAAACTTAAGAGGAACAGGTCGAAATCGTCATTAAAAACGCTTACGGTGGCGGCGTTAAAATTGCCAGCCATTCCGTGCAGGGGAACCCAAAATAGACTTGACTCTCTTAATAACAGCAGCGTTGCTCACGGACATAAACTCATGAATCACCAAAATAGCTTGAAACATCGCCCACCCTCATGGGTGTTAGGACTGCTGGCGTTGTTGGCGCTGCCCGTCGCACAGGGCGGGGATGAAGTTTACACCTGGAAGGACGCTACGGGCCGGGTGCATTACGGCAACCGCCCGCCCGAGGGCCAGGCGGCGACGCCGATTCCCGTGCAACCGACCGACCACATCTACACCTGGACCGATACCGAAGGCAAGGTTCACTATGGTGCTCACCCGCCGCCGGATGTCCAGGCCAAAGAACTCAAGGAAGACGACGGCTCGCTGTCCACCATTCATGCCGGTAAACTGCGTTCCGGCGAGCAGCAGCTCTTGCAGGAATGGCAGCGGCGATAACTGAGCGCCGACGCCGATCACTCTCCAACGCGACTTCAGCCCTCTCATCCCAGCGACAGGGTGAAAAAAGTGGCCCGAAGGCCGCTGTTTTGTATTGCTTGAACAATCCTGACGATCAGCACCGCCGACGGTACACGAAGCCCAACCCAGCCAGACTATAATGGACCCCGAATTTCGGACAGGTAAATAAGGTGGTACTCTGCAACGTAACGACCAGAAACGAGGAACGGGTGATGCAATGCAGAGGAAAGCCTTCAGTGCGGAGTTCAAGGCGAA
>Ga0116153_10001010_pt1 | contig 29218 bp, 28 predicted proteins | sample AD_UKC028_MetaG_FD_89896 | JGI IMG/M metagenome (GOLD analysis project Ga0116153, IMG submission 89896) | Active sludge microbial communities of municipal wastewater-treating anaerobic digesters from USA - AD_UKC028_MetaG | ecosystem: Engineered > Bioreactor > Anaerobic > Digestate | place: USA...
CGGCGGTTTATCTGACCGAGCATGCCCCGGAAGGCAAACGCGGCCTGTACACCAGCATCCTGCAGCTGATGGGGCCGCTCGGCATGATGGCTTCGACCCTGCAGGTCATCGTCCTGCAATCGCTGCTCAGCGATGCCGATTTCCGGGCCTGGGGCTGGCGTGTGCCCTTCCTGGTTTCAGCGCTTCTGCTCGCCATTTCGATCCGTAGCCGCGTGAACCTTCATGAGTCGCCGGTCTTCAGCAAGTTACGCGAAAGTAACGGACTGTCCAAGGCGCCGCTGCGCGAATGCTTTAGCGACCGGCAAACGCTGGGCCACATGCTCCTGCTGTTCTTCTGCATCTCGGCCGGCGGTTCGCTGCTCTTCTTTTCCGCCCAGGTCTATACCGGCGTTTTCCTGAAAACGGTGGTCAACCTGCCGCCGGCCCAGGCCGGGGCACTGGTCACCGTCGCCACCATCGCGCTGTTTCCGGCGACGCTGTTCTGTGGCTGGCTGTCCGACAAGATCGGCCGCCGCCCGGTGCTGCTGGCTGGATTGATCAGCGGCGCAATCACGATCTTCCCGGTTTTTCAGGGATTGCTGCACTACGGTTCGCTGCCGGTTCCCGACACGACGATGATCGTCGTCCTGCTGCTCGTCCTCGTCGTGCCGCTGGCCTGCATCACCGGACCACAGACCGCGACGCTGCCCGAACTCTTTCCGGCACGTACCCGCTACACCGCCGTGGCATTGCCGCACAATCTGGCTGCCGGCTGGATCGGTGGCATGTCGCCGCTCATGGTCACCTGGCTGGGCCTGCACTTCGGCGACCCGCTGGCCGGCCTCTGGTATCCGACCGCCCTGCTGATCCTGGCTTCGATCGTTGGCTTGCTGTTCCTGCCCGAAGTGCGCGACCGCCCGCTCGACCAGTAATCAAGGCTTTGCGGGGGGTTCCTTCGTTTTCTCCTTGGGCTTTTCCTTGCTTTTGTCCTTGGCCGGCGCGCCGTTCGACTGCACCTTCTGGCTGCCATCCTTGCCCTTGCCGTCCTGGATGATCCTGGCCGACTGCTCCTGCGGCGCCTTGCGGCTGGCCGTGATTTCCATGATCACCGCCCGCTGCGGTGTCGCCGGTCGCTCGGACTCGCTGCGCATGACGCGTACCCGTTCGAGGGCGATCCGCTTGTCGATGCCTTCGGTCGATTCGCCACGGTCGACCAGCTTTTCGCGCATATCCATCAGCTCTTCGAGCAGCTTCGACATGCGCAGCGAACGGGTCGGCTCGCCCCAGGTTTCCTTCGGCTTGCTGACGGCGATGTTGAATTCTTCCGGATTGGTGATCATTCGCGCGATGCCCAGCTGGTTATAGCGCATCGCCCACTCCAACGCACCGTCGCCCCAATCATTCCTCGGGCCGCGCTCGGCACCCTTTTCGATCAGCATGCGCGCCAGGTCCTCGCGCCCTTCGTAGATCGCCATCATCAGCACGCTGGAACCATTGGTGCTCAGCCCGTTGATGTCGGCACCCTCGGCAATCAGGTAATCAACGACCTCGCGCTGCCCGGCGAATACTGCGTAATGCAGCGGCGACCACTGGCGCGGCTGTGCGTTGATGCGTGCCCCGCGATCGACCAGCCATTTCACTGCCTCGAGTTTGCCGCGCCAGGCGGCAAGAATAATGGCCGTCTCGCCGTTGCCATTCATCCGGTTGATGTCGGCGCCGCGCGAAATGTACAGCCGCATCATGTCGATGTTGCCTTCCCAGGCGCCGATCATCAGCCCGGAGCCGATGCGGCTGCCCATGAAATCCGGGTCCAGGCCGGCATCCAGCCAGGCCTTGGCCTGGTCGATGTCGCCCAGTTCGAGATTGGTCACGAAGGCCGTTGGCGTCGGCAACTCGGCCGGGTCGCGTGACCAGAACTGGGCATAAACCGGCAACGCCAGCCCTATCCCGATTATCATTGCGAGCAGTTGTCTTCCTCGACCAGCCTTCATCAGCGCATTCATCTCCCTTGGCCAGCTCCCATTTTCGCACGACAGAAAAAAAAGGATATCGGCGAATCCGGTCATCTTTCCCGCCCCGTTTCCTGAACCGTTTCCCGCCCCTGTTTCTGGCCGTCATTGCGTCACTGTTGCTGCATCTCCTGCCTTTTGTCGTGGCGCTGATTTCCCCGAGCCACCGCCCACCACCCCCGCGGCCGCCGCTCGTGGCGACGCTGCGCCTGCCACCGGCCCCGGAAGCCGCACCGTTGCCGCCTCCTCCACCGCTGACCCTGCCCGAACAACCCAAACCGGAAGCGCCCAAGCCACCACCGGAAAAAAAGAAGCCCATCCCCCGCGAAGCACCGCCTAAAGCGGCAAAGAACTGGACCCAGGCCGTCAGCCGGCACCTGAACAAGCTCAACGCCAACGGCCTGTTCTATCCGCAGGAAGCGATCGCCCACGGCCTCGAAGGCGAAGTCCTCGTCCTCATCATCATCGACCAAAGCGGGCAGGTCACCGCCGCCCGCGTCGAAGAGGGCAGCGGCCACAAAATCCTCGACGATGCCGCGCTGAAGGCTGTCCGCTCCCTGCGCTCGCTGCCTGCCGATGCGCCGCGCGAAGCGCTGCTGCCGGTCCGTTTCCGCCTGCGCTGAGGGCCATGCCAGTGGCCTGAAAGCATCGCATGATGCGATTGACAAGCCGGTGGTTTTGCCCGAATCTCGCCTTTTCTGGCACGTCCGGCTTCTTCCGCCGACACCACCCGAGCCCGAACGGAGCAATGAAATGGACACCACCGTCACCCCCCCGACCGCCGCCGATGATGTGACCTGGCATGCGCTACCCGCCGACACGGTAGCCAAACAACTTGCCACCAGCCTCGAAACCGGCCTGGATGCCGGCGAAGCGCAGAACCGTTTGCAGAAATACGGCGCCAACCGCCTGCCGGAAGGCAAGACGCGCGGCCCGTTCGTCCGCTTTCTCGCCCAGTTCAACAACATCCTCGTTTACGTGCTGCTCGGTGCCGGCTTCACCAAGCTGATGCTGAGCCTGTGGCTCGATGCCGGGATCATTTTCGCCGTGGTGCTTCTCAACGGGCTGCTGGGTTTCTTCCAGGAAGGCGAGGCTGAAAAGGCGCTCGACTCGATCCGCAATATGCTGTCTGCCGAAGCGCGTACGCTGCGCGGCGGCGAAACCCGCATGACCCCGGCCGAAGACTTGGTGCCGGGTGATGTGGTGCTGCTCGAATCCGGTGACAAGATCCCTGCCGACCTGCGCCTGACCGACGTCAAGAACTTGCGTACCGAGGAAGCCGCGCTGACCGGCGAATCGGTTCCGGCCGAAAAGACCGTTGATCCGGTGCCCGAAAAGGCCACCGTCGGCGATCGCGAATGCATGGCTTTTTCCGGCACCATGGTCGTCTCCGGCCGCGCCAGCGGCGTCGTCGTGGCCACCGGCGCCGAAACCGAACTCGGCAAGATCAACCAGTTGCTGGCCAATGTCAGTGCCCTTGAAACGCCGTTGCTGCGCCAGATCAAGAAACTCGGCTATACCATCACCGCGGTCGTCGCCGTGGTCGCGGTCGCCGTGTTTTCCTATGGCCATTGGGTCATGGGCATGGCCTTCGTCGAGTTGTTCCAGGCCATCGTTGGCATCGCCGTATCGCTGATCCCCGAAGGCTTGCCGGCCTTGATCACGATCACGCTGGCGATCGGCGTGCAGCGCATGGCGCAACGCAACGCCATTATCCGCCGCCTGCCGGCCGTCGAAACCCTGGGTTCGGTTTCGCGTATCTGCTCCGACAAGACCGGCACCCTGACGCTGATGGAAATGATGGTGGTGTCCGCCGCCACGGCCGAGTCCGAATACCAGATCAGCGGCAACGGCTATGCGCCCGAAGGCGAGGTCAGGCAAAACGGCCAGCCCGCCGCCAAAGACGCGACGATGGACCTGATGGGGCGCGTCTCGATGCTCTGCAACGATGCCGAACTGTTCCAGGCCGAAGGGGTCTGGAAGGTCGAGGGCGACCCGACCGAAGGCGCGCTCTACCCCTTCGGCAACAAGCTCGGCATGGAACGCAAGGCCGAGCAGCAGGCCTATCCGCGCATCGATGCCATTCCGTTCGAATCCGAGCACAAGTTCATGGCCACGCTGCACCGGAGCGCCGACGGCAAGGAAATGCTGTTCGTCAAGGGCGCCCCGGAGGTCATCATGGAAGCTTGCGACCGCCAGCAGATGAGCGACGGACAGACGGCGCCGTTCGACCGCAAGCACTTCATGCAGGTGGCGGACAAATTTGCCGCGCAGGGCGAGCGCGTGCTGGCACTGGCCTGGCTGGAAAACCCCGGCGTGCAGGCCGGCAGTCTGGGTCCGGCCGACCTGCCGCAGAACCTGGTGCTGGTCGGCCTGATCGGCCTGCTCGACCCGCCGCGCCAGGAGGCCATCGCGGCCGTCAAAGAATGCCACGCGGGCGGCATTCGCGTCACGATGATCACCGGCGACCATCGCATCACCGCCGCCGCCATTGCCAAGATGCTCGGCATCGGCGATGGCAAGACGGCGATTACCGGCACTGAAATCGAAGAAATGAACGAGGCGGCGCTACGGGAAGCGGTGCGTGACGTCGACGTCTTCGCGCGCGCCAGCCCAGAGCACAAGCTGCGGCTGGTCAAGGCGATCCAGGCCAACAAGCAGATCGTCGCGATGACCGGCGACGGCGTCAACGACGCGCCTTCGCTCAAAAAGGCAGACATCGGCGTGGCGATGGGCATCAAGGGCACCGAAGTGACCAAGGAGGCGGCCGAGATGATCCTCGCCGACGACAACTTCGCCTCGATCACCGCCGCCGTCAAGGAAGGCCGGACAGTTTACAACAACATCGAGAAGGCGATCCTCTTCCTGTTCCCGACCAACTTCGCGCAGGCAATGGTGATTGCCGTGGCGATTTTCCTCGGCTTTACGCTGCCGATCACGGCGCCGCAGGTGCTCTGGGTCAACATGGTGACTTCGGTCGCGCTGGGTCTGGTGATCTGCTTCGAGCCACACGAGCACGACGTGATGAGCCGCTCGCCGCGGGCGGTCGATCGTTCGATCCTGACCGGCTTTGGCATCTGGCGCGTCATTTTCGTCGGGCTGGCATTGGTCGCCTTCACGCTGTGGGCCTTCTTCTGGATGAAGGGACAAGGCGCCTCGGATAACCTGGCGCGTACCGTTGCGGTCAACGCCATTACCATCGGCCAAATCTTCTATCTGCTGAACAGCCGTTTCCTGCTCGATTCCGCGTTGACCATCACGGGCCACATGGGCAACAAGTACCTGCCAATTGGAATCGGCGCGGTGATCGTGCTGCAACTGCTGTTCACCTATGCGCCGCCGCTGCAGGCGGTGTTCGGCAACGAAGCGATTCCGCTGCGCGTCTGGCCTTACCTGTTCGCTGGCGGCGTGGTGTTCTTCCTGATCGTCGAACTCGAAAAATTCATCATTCGTTCGAGCAGTTCGCTGAAGCGCGCCGTTACTGCGGTGGAGGCCGGCACTTGAACCGATAGCGCGCAGTCAGATCGCCCCGGCGGCGCGCAGGCCGGCGATGCGCGCTGCGTCGTAGCCCAGCGCGACCAGAACTTCGTCGGTATGGGCGCCGAGCGCCGGCCCGGGCCATTCGGTGGCGCCCGGTGTCGCCGACAGTTTGGGGACGATGCCGGGCATGCGGAATGACTTGCCGTCCGGCAGCTTTGCCGACTCGATCATCTGCCGCGCGAGAAATTGTGGATCGGCAAACATGTCGACCGCAGAATACACCCGCGACGACGGGACCTCCGCCGCCGCCAGCGTTGCCAGTACCTCGGCTTCATCGAGTCCGGAACACCAGTCGTCGATCAGCGCATAAATCTCGGCCCGCCGCGCGTCGCGGCCGGCGTTGTCGGCAAGCGACGGATCGTTGGCCAGATCGTCGCGGCCGATGGCCAGCATGAAGCGCCTGAAGATGGCATCGCCATTGGCGCCGATGGTGACGTGCTTGCCGTCCCGGGTCGTATGCGTGTTGGATGGCGTAATGCCGGGCATGATGTTGCCGGTCCGCTCGCGGATGAAGCCAAAAACGTCGAACTCCGGCACCAGCGACTCCATCATCGCGAACACCGCCTCATAGAGCGCAACATCGACCACCTGCCCGGCGCCGCCATTCACTTCCTTATGGCGCAGCGCCATCAATGCACCGATGGCGCCCCACAGCGCGGCGATCGAATCGCCGATCGAAATCCCGGTGCGTACCGGCGGCCGGTCCGGAAAACCCGTGACGTAACGCAAGCCGCCCATCGATTCGCCCACCGCGCCGAATCCGGGCTGGTCCTTGTACGGCCCGCTCTGCCCGAACCCGGACAGGCGCACCATGACCAGACCGGGATTCTCGGCCCTGAGCTGATCCCAGCCGAGGCCGAGTTTTTCCAGCACGCCGGGCCGGAAATTCTCGACCAGGATGTCGGCCCCGGCGATCAACTTGCGCACGAAGGCCAGGCCTTCGGGATGTTTGAAGTTAGCCGTCACCGACTTCTTGTTGCGTGCCTGGACGTACCACCACAGCGAGGTGCCCTCGTACAACTTGCGCCATTTGCGCAAGGGATCGCCGCCATCCGGCGCTTCGACCTTGATCACCTCGGCGCCGAATTCGCCCATGATGCGGGTACAGAACGGGCCGGCGATCAGCGTGCCGAGTTCGACGACCTTCAGTCCGGCGAGCGGCTTCTGCGCTGCGCCCGACTCACGGTTCCCAGTGTTCGACATGCATTTTTTCCTCAAAAAGCCGGTCGACCGTAACGCTCACCGCAGCCGGCGAACCGCTGGTCGCCACTGTCAGATGGCCATGCCCACCGCCGAGAAGGCCGCCGGCAGCCAGCAGCCGTTCGAGCTGGCGGGCGACGGGCTCGCCGGTATCGAGCAGCGTCACACCGTCTGGCATGCGCCGCGCGATAGCCTCAGCGACCCACGCATAATGCGTGCACCCGAGCACCACGACATCGGCACCGGCGGCGGACAATGGCGTGACGAAGCCATCGAGCAAGGCGGCGACTGCCGTGCCATCCGCCCCCTCGGCCTCGATCGCATCGGCCAGCCCCGGGCAGGCCTGCCCGACCACCCGCAAATGATTGGCATGGTTGCCGACCAGACGCTGGAAGCGTTCGCTCTGCAAGGTGCGCGTCGTCGCCAACACACCAATGACGCCGGATTTGGTCAGCGCCGCCGCCGGCTTGACCCCCGGTTCCAACGCGACGACCGGCAACGCGGTGGCTGCGCGAATCGCTTCGGCGGCCGCCGCTGTCGCCGTATTGCAGGCGATGACCAGCGCCTTGGCCCCGCGCCGTGCCAGCGCCTCGGCGATCAGCACGCCGCGCTCCTTCAGGAAAACTTCAGGGCGGTCGCCGTAGGGCAGGAAGCGGGTATCGGCAAAATAAAAAAAATCCTCCTGCGGCAGTCGACTACGCAAGGCGCGCAACACCGTCAGGCCGCCGAGGCCGGAATCGAAGACAGCGATGGGTTGGGGAGTCACCAGCTCATCCAGACAGGAGTCAGCTTGAGTTTTATAGTCGTTCCCGGATAGGCCTAAGTTTCGACATCTTACACCTGCCCCGCCAGGCCCCGCAGCCCCGACGGGCTCATGCCCGGCACGGTGAAAGGGCAGCGGAGAAATTGCGACCAGAAACGCAGAAGCCCCCACGCGGGGGCTCCATTCGCTCTGAAAGCCGGCGGATTTACATGCAGGCGATCATTGCGTCACCAAACTCGGAACACGACAACTCTTCGGCGCCATCCAGCAAGCGGGCGAAGTCATAGGTCACCTTCTTGGCGCCGATCGCCGCTTCCATTGCCTTGATGACGAGATCAGCCGCTTCGAACCAGCCGAGGTGGCGCAACATCATTTCGGCCGAGAGGATCAGCGACCCCGGGTTCACCTTGTCCAGCCCGGCGTATTTCGGCGCCGTGCCGTGAGTCGCCTCGAAGCAGGCATACTGGTCGGAGATGTTGGCGCCCGGCGCGATGCCGATGCCGCCGACCTGCGCGGCCAGCGCGTCGGAAATGTAGTCGCCGTTCAGGTTGGTGGTGGCGATCACGTCGTACTCAGCCGGGCGCAGCAGGATCTGCTGCAGGAAGGCGTCGGCGATCGAGTCCTTGACGATGACTTCGCGCCCGCTGTTCGGGTTCTTGAATTTGCACCACGGGCCGCCGTCGACCAGTTCGGCGCCGAATTCCTCGCGCGCAACCTTGTAGGCGGTGTCACGGAACAGGCCTTCCGTGAATTTCATGATGTTGCCCTTGTGCACGATGGTCAGCGACTTGCGGTCGTTGGCGATGACGTACTTGAGCGCCGCGCGCACCAGGCGCGTGGTGCCTTCGATCGAGATCGGCTTGATGCCGATGCCGGAAGTTTCCGGAAAGCGGATTTTCTTGACGCCCATTTCCTTCTGCAGGAAATCGATGACCTTCTTGCAGGCGTCGCTGTTGGCTGCCCATTCGACACCGGCGTAGATGTCCTCGGTATTCTCGCGGAAGATGACCATATTGGTCAGTTCCGGGTTCTTGAGCGGCGACGGCACGCCCTTGAAGTACTGCACCGGACGCACGCACTGATAGAGATCGAGTTCCTGGCGCAGCGCCACGTTCAGCGAGCGGATGCCACCGCCGACCGGCGTCGTCATCGGGCCCTTGATCGAAACCGAGTATTCCTTGAGGGCGTCGAAGGTCTCCTGGGGAAACCACTCGTCCGGCCCATAAAGACGGGTCGATTTCTCGCCGGCGAACACCTCCATCCAGTGGATTTTCTTTTTCCCGCCATAAGCCTTGTCGACTGCAGCATCGATCACCTTCATCATGACCGGCGTGATATCGATGCCGATGCCGTCGCCTTCGATGAAGGGAATGATGGGGTTATCCGGAACAGGTTGTCCCGGAACGATTTTTGACCCGCCTTGCGGAACCTTGATGTGCGCTGACATATTCACTCCTTGCGTTGTTATGGGGATGACCCGAGCGGTCTGCCATTTCCGGCACGCTCTCACCCGATGGGCAGTGAAGCGGATTATGGAGCAAAACAGGTACCGCTGTCAGTGCTCGAACGCCATTCGCTGCCCACCGCGACGTTCCCCACCCTCCAGGCGTGGTGCACGGAAACGCCTGGAAAACGCCGCCGCGGGCATTTCCACCCAGCGATGGAAAACCCGGGCGGTGACCAGGCTGCCCAGGAACGCTACCAACAGGCCGACGACCGCCATTTCTGGCGCACTCCAGCCCATTCGCGCCCACAGTGCGCCGACCAGCACCAGCACCGGAAAATGAACCAGGAACAGGCTGTACGACACTTTCCCCAGTTCCTCAATCCAGCGGCTGCGTAGCCAACGGTGCCCGAAACCTGAACGTTCGGCAGCGAACAGCAGCATCCCGAAGAACATCGCAATCAAGAGGCGCCAGCGCCACTCGTACAACATGGCAAGAAGCATCACGCCCTGGAGGGCAAAGAATTCGCGCCCCGAACGACGGACAACGGCCTTGTGCACCAGGATACCCATGAAAAAGTACGGGAAGAAATACAGTGCCCAAGCGTCGCCGGAGGGATCCAGATTGAAATGGAACAAGGAGTAGAGCGCGCTTCCCCAAGCCAGCAATGCAAAAAAACTGCCACCCCACTTGCCGAAACCTTGCTGCAAAACCATCGCGAAAACATAGAAGAAGCCGAGCTGGAAATTGATGCAGACGAACCAGAGCCCCGCCGACAAGGCCTCGTACCCCAGAATGTCCTGAAGGAAAAACAGGTGGGCGAGAAACTGCGCGAGCGATACCGGTTGACCAAGCACATCGTCCGGAACCCAACCGCGCGCGAAGCCATAAATGGGAAGAATCGCCAGGACGATCGCCAGATAAGGCAATCCAAGCCGGCAGTAGCGCTGGATGACGAAACGCCCCAGTTGATTGAAGCGCCAGGCACGGGTGCCAATCGTCTGCGCCGCGACAAATCCGCTGACGACGAAGAACACCTGGCTGGCACGGGCATACTTTTCCAGCCAGGACAAGAAGTCACCCAGCAATGGGGCAGCCCATTCGCTCAAGGGCGCGTAGAGCGCAAAGTGGTGCCAGACAATGGTGAGCGCGGCAATCGCGCGCAGAGCCACAATGACGGAAGGCTTGACAGGCGATGTCATGAGCGTACCAAACAAATCGACCTTTCATTATATCATAATTCTCTAAAGCTGTCAGCCAGGCTGAGACAACTTCGGCGGGAACAACGGCATTCGCTTCACCGCATGCCTTCCAGCGATCAGGCGCGACCGCCACGCTTCTCCGCGGATACAGCCCACCAATAAAAAACGAAGGCCTGACGACCTTCGTTTTCTCGTTCAGCCGGCAGCGTGGCCGGCGAGTCCTCCGGGATCAGTTGCGCGCGGCCTTCAACGCGGTATTGAAGGTTGCACTGGGGCGCATCACCGCCTTACACTTCTCGGAATCGGCCAGGTAGTAGCCGCCGATATCCGCCGCCTTGCCCTGCACCGCCTTGAGCTCGTCGGTGATTTTCTGCTCGTTCTCGGTCAAGGCCCTGGCCAGTGGCGCGAAATGCGCTTGCAGTTCCTTGTCGTCGCCCTGCTCGGCCAGCGCCTGCGCCCAATACATCGCCAGGTAGAACTGGCTGCCCCGATTGTCCAGTTCACCAGTGCGCGGCGATGGCGACTTGTTATTGTCGAGCAGCTTGCCGGTGGCATCGTCCAGCGTCTTGGCGAGAGTCTTGGCTTTTTCGTTACCCGTCTTGATACCCAATTCTTCGAGCGACACGGCCAGCGCCAGGAACTCGCCGAGCGAATCCCAGCGCAGGTGATTTTCTTCGACCAGTTGCTTGACGTGTTTCGGCGCCGAACCGCCGGCGCCCGTCTCATACATGCCACCGCCGGCCATCAACGGAACGATGGAGAGCATCTTGGCACTGGTACCGAGTTCCATGATCGGGAACAGGTCGGTCAGGTAGTCGCGCAGGATGTTGCCGGTCACCGAAATGGTGTCGAGGCCGCGCATGACGCGCTCCAGCGTGTAGCGCATGGCGCGGACCTGCGACATGTGCTGGATGTCGAGGCCTGTCGTGTCATGATCCTTGAGGTAGGTTTCGACCTTCTTGATCAGCTCGGCTTCGTGCGGACGATAGGGGTCGAGCCAGAAGACGGCGGGCGTGCCGGAATTGCGGGCACGGTTGACGGCCAGTTTGACCCAGTCGCGGATCGGTGCATCCTTGACCTGGCACATGCGCCAGATGTCCCCGGCCTCGACGTTCTGCGTCAGCAGCACTTCGCCGGTGGCAAGATCGGTGATGTTGGCGACGCCGTCTTCCGCGATTTCGAAGGTCTTGTCGTGCGAGCCGTATTCCTCGGCCTGCTGGGCCATCAGGCCAACGTTGGGAACGGAACCCATGGTCACCGGATCGAAGTTGCCGTTGGTCTTGCAAAAGTTGATCATTTCCTGATAGATGCGGGCAAAGGTCGATTCCGGCATGACCGCCTTGGTGTCCTTCGGACGACCGTCGGCGCCCCACATCTTGCCGCCGATACGGATCATGGCCGGCATCGAGGCATCGACGATCACGTCGCTCGGCGAATGGAAATTGGTGATGCCCTTGGCCGAGTCAACCATGGCCAGTTCCGGACGATGCTCGTGACAGGCGTGCAGGTCACGCTCGATTTCTTCGCGCAGGGACTCGGGCAACGTGGCAATCTTGGCATAAAGATTGGACATGCCATTATTGACATTGACGCCCAGTTCCTCGAACAGCTTGGCGTGTTTCTCGAAGGCTTCCTTGTAGAAAATCCGCACGCAATGCCCAAAGACGATCGGGTGCGAGACCTTCATCATCGTTGCCTTGACATGCAGCGAGAACATCACGCCGGTTTCGCGGGCATCTTCCAGCTGTGCCTCGTAAAAGTCGCACAGCGCCTTCTTGCTCATGAACATCGAATCGATGATTTCGCCGGCCAGCAACGAGACCTTCGGCTTCAGGACCAGGGTCTTGCCGCTCTTGGTCAGCAGTTCCATCCTGACCTCACAAGCCTTGTCCAGGGTCAGCGACTTTTCGCCATGGTAGAAGTCGCCATGCATCATGTGCGCGACGTGGGTGCGCGATGCCATGCTCCATTTGCCCATCGAGTGCGGGTTCTTGCGCGCATAGCGTTTGACGGCCAGCGGGGCACGGCGATCGGAATTGCCTTCGCGCAGCACCGGATTTACCGAGCTGCCCAGGCACTTCGAGTAGCGCGCCTTGATCGCCATTTCGTCGTCGCTCTTCGGGTTTTCGGGGAAATCCGGGATCTTGTAGCCGCGCGTTTGCAACTCTTTGATCGCAGTGGTCAGTTGTGGCACCGAGGCACTGATGTTCGGCAGCTTGATGATATTGGTGTCGGGCAGCTGGGTCAGCTTGCCAAGTTCGGCCAGCGTGTTCGGCACCTTTTGCTCGTCACTGAGATACTCCGGGAATTCTGCCAGGATACGTGCAGAAACAGAGATGTCGCTCTTGACGATGTCGATGCCGGCCGGTGCCGTAAAGGTTCGAATGATCGGCAGAAAAGCACATGTCGCTAGCAGCGGCGCCTCATCCGTCAACGTGTAAATGATTTTTGATTTTCCTGAAGCCATGAGACCCTCGCGATATGTTGTCGTCAAATTTGGACCGAATCTGCGTCGGCTCTTTATCCACCGCTGGCATCAGCGGCGCGCCGCAGAGTATCCTTGGCCAGCGCATCCCAGTCAATGCCGGCGGGCGTGTAAAAGGCAATGTGCGCGCATGTTAATTTATTCGGAAATGCTAAACTTTCTGCCTTGATCCGGACCCTTGACCATGAAGATTTCAATCGGCCTTTACGGTCCCAATGCCCACCAGATTGCATTGGCGACCATTCAGGGCTTCAACAAGCATTACACGCTGTTTCGCGAAACCAGCCAGGAAGCCAAGGCCCGCTTCGAGCAAGGCGACTGGCTGGGTGTCCATAAGGCAGTCAAGGAACGCATCCGCTTTTACGACGACCGGGTCGAGGAGTGCGTCGAGCGCCTGCGCAGCGAATTCGATGCCGGCAACCTCGACGAAAACACCTGGCAACAGGTCAAGCTGCTCTACATCGGGCTGCTGCTCAACCACAAACAGCCGGAACTGGCCGAAACCTTCTTCAATTCGGTGACGACCAAGATTCTTCACCGCGATTATTTCCGCAACGATTTCATTTTTGTCCGTCCGAGCCTGTCGACCGAAAACATCGAACCCGAACTCACCCCGACCTATCGCAGCTATTACGCGATCAACGGCGGCCTGCGCGCCTCGGTACGCGAAATCGTCACGGATTTCGAATGGGAACGCCCATTTGCCGACCTCGAACGTGACATCAATGACCTCTACGACGCTGTTCTCGGCCATTTGAAGGAAATGCCGACCCCGGACTTCAATTTCCAGATCCAGGTTCTCGGCTCGCCCTTCTATCGCAACAAGGCGGCCTACATCATCGGCAAGGCGATCAACGGCCCGACCGAACACCCCTTCGCGATCCCCGTTCTGCACGACCAGAACGGCAAGCTCTATCTCGACACCATCCTGCTCGACGCCTGGCGAATCGGCGTGCTGTTTTCTCTGTCACGCGCTTATTTCATGGTCGACATGGAAGTCCCGTCGGGCTACGTGCAGTTCCTGCGCTCGATCCTGCCCAACAAGCCGCGTTCCGAGTTGTACATCATGCTTGGCCTCGGCAAGCAGGGCAAAACGATGTTCTTCCGCGACTTCATCTACCACCTGCGCCATTCGGAAGACAAGTTCATCATGGCCCCCGGCATTCGCGGGATGGTCATGCTGGTGTTCACGCTGCCTTCGTACCCCTATGTGTTCAAGATCATCAAGGATGTCTTCGGCTCCTCGAAGAATATGGACCGGGCGACGGTCAAGCAGAAATTCCTGATGGTCAAGCAGGTGGACCGCGTCGGCCGGATGGCCGACACCATCGAATTCTCCAACGCCGCCTTTCCGTTCAAGCGCTTCAATCAGGAAGTCCTCGACGAACTGCGCGATCTCGCCCCCTCCTGCTTCGAAATCAAGGGCGAAATGCTGATCATCAAGCACATCTACGTCGAGCGCCGGATGGAGCCGCTGAACATCCACCTCGAGCGGATGGAGCGGACCGACAACGTCGAGGGTCTGGAGCATGCGATCCGCGAATACGGCAGCGCGATTCGCGAAATGGCGCAGGCCAACATTTTCCCGGGCGACATGTTGTGGAAAAATTTCGGCATCACCCGCTTCGGTCGCGTAGTGTTCTACGATTACGACGAAATCGAATACATGACGGACTGCAATTTCCGCAACATTCCGCCGGCACCCGATTTCGAAACCGAGATGTCGGGCGAAGTCTGGTATCCGGTCGCCAAAAACGACGTTTTCCCGGAGGAGTTCGGCACTTTTCTGCTCGCCTCGCCAACCTTGCGCAAGACCTTCCACAAGTACCACCGCGACTTGCTGGCCGCCAAATTCTGGCAGGTTGCCCAGCAGAAAATCCGCGACGGCCATGTCGAGGACTTCTTCCCCTACCCCGAGGAGCTTCGCTTCTGCAATCGCGTACCGTCTTCCGAGCCGCCTGCGGCTGGCTGACAAGCTATATCAAAAACCACTAAAATACGCACCATTAACAATGGAGACAACAGCATGCGGTTGTGCATAGCAGTCGTACGGGAGCGCGTAGCCGGCGAAAGCCGGACTGCCCTGGTCCCGGAAACGGCCAAGAAATTCGCTGCGCTTGGCGCAAGCCTGCGCATGGAGCAAAGCGCCGCGATCCAGAGCCATTTTCTGGACCAGGATTTCCCCGAGGTCAGCATGGTTACCGGCATCAGCGAAGCCTATGGCGATGCCAACCTGATCCTGCGCGTGGCACCGCCCTCGCCCGAGGAAATCGCCGCCATGCCCGAAGGCAGCGTGCTGATCGGCCTGCTCAAGCCGTTCGAGGACAAGGAGCGCCTCGCCGCCCTGAACGCCCGCAAGATCAGTGCGTTCTCGCTCGAACTGCTGCCCCGTATCTCGCGTGCCCAGAGCATGGATGCGCTGTCGTCGCAGGCCTCCTGCGCCGGCTACCAGTGCGGCCTGATCGCCGCCGCCCGCTGCACCAAATTCTTCCCGATGCTGACCACCGCCGCCAGCACTATCCGTCCGGCACGCGTACTGGTGATCGGCGCCGGCGTCGCCGGCCTGCAGGCGATCGCCACCTGCAAGCGCCTCGGCGCCATGGTCGAAGCCTACGACGTGCGTTCGGCAGCGCGCGAACAGATCGAGTCGCTCGGCGCCAAGTTCGTCGACACCGGCGTTTCGGCCGACGGCGCCGGCGGCTATGCCCGCGAGCTGACCGCTGACGAAAAAGCCGCCCAGGCCGAGAAGCTGGCCAAGGCGGTCGCCCAGTCCGACGTCGTGATTACCACCGCCGCCGTTCCCGGCAAGAAAGCACCGGTAATCGTTACGGTCGACATGATAAAACGCATGAAATATGGCGCAATCATTGTCGACATGGCAGCCGAATCAGGCGGCAACTGTGCGCTCACGCAGCCCGGCGAGCATGTCGTCGCCAACGACGTGAACATCCACGGCCCGCTCAATCTGGCGTCGCGCATGCCGACCCATGCCTCCGAGCTTTACGCCAAGAATATCTACAACTTCATCTCGCCGTGGATCAAGGACGGCGAGTTGCATATCGACTGGACTGACGAAGTCGTCGCCGGCACCCTGCTGTGCAGGGATGGCGCCACGGTCAATACCAATGTCAAACAGATCATGGGAGACGCCTGATGGACGGCATGCTCGCGCTTTACATCTTCATGCTCGCCGCGTTCACCGGCTACGAGATCATCGCCAAGGTGCCGGTCATCCTGCACACGCCGCTGATGTCCGGTTCCAACTTCATCCACGGCGTGGTCGTCGTCGGCGCCATGGTTGCCCTAGGCTCGGCTGACACCTTCCTCGAACAGGCCATCGGCTTCTTCGCCGTCGCGCTCGGCGCCGCCAATGCCGCCGGCGGCTACGTGGTGACCGAACGCATGCTCGCCATGTTCAAGAAGAAGGAGGGCGCACGATGACCTTCCCCATCTACGTTCAAGGCGCCTGGTTCATCGGCGCGCTGCTCTTCATCTTCGGCCTCAAGGGCATGAGTTCGCCGGCCACCGCCCGCGACGGCATCGTCTGGGCCGGTTACGGCATGGTGCTGGCGATTGCCGGCACGCTCCTGATTCCCGGCCTGAAAAATATCGCCCTGATCTTCGCCGCGCTCGGCGTCGGCGGTGCGGCAGCCTGGATTTCCGGCAAGAAGGTCAAGATGACCGACATGCCCCAGATGGTCGCCATCTACAACGGCATGGGTGGCGGCGCAGCGGCGGCGATTGCGGCCATCGAATTCGCCCGCGGCGAAGCGCACAGCACCGTCACGCTGGCCCTCGGTGCCCTCGGCGCGCTGATCGGCTCGGTCTCGTTCACCGGCTCGTGCATCGCCTTCGCCAAGCTGCAGGGCCTGCTCAAGAAGCCGTACCGCCTGCCGGCCCAGAACACGGTCAATGTGGTGCTGGCGGTAATCGCCTTGCTGCTCGGCATGATCATGGTCCTCATGGCCCCGGCCTCGCCGGCGCTCATCCTGCTCTTCTTCGCTGTCGCCCTGGCGCTCGGCGTCATCGTCACGCTGCCGATCGGCGGCGCCGACATGCCGGTCGTGATCTCGCTGTTCAATGCCTTTACCGGCCTGGCTGTCGGCTTCGAAGGTTACGTGCAGGGCAACCCGGCACTGATCATTGCCGGCATCGTCGTCGGCGCCGCCGGCACGCTGCTTACCCAGTTGATGGCCAAGGCGATGAACCGGCCGATCTCCAACATCCTGTTCACGCCGATGGTCGCCAGTTCGGCGGGCAGCGAGGCGATCGAAGGCACGATGAAGGAACTCGGCGCGCTCGATGCCGCGGCGATGATGCGCTACGCCAGCAAGGTCATCATCGTTCCCGGCTACGGCATGGCGGTGGCCCACGCCCAGCACAAGGTCTGGGAAATGACCTCGATTCTGGAAGAGGCAGGCGTCGAGGTCAAATTTGCCATACACCCGGTTGCCGGACGCATGCCGGGCCACATGAACGTCCTGCTCGCCGAAGCCGGCGTACCCTACGACAAGATTTTCGACCTGGAAGAAATCAACGGCGAATTCGCCCAGGCCGATGTGGCGCTGATCATCGGCGCCAACGACGTCGTCAATCCGAGCGCCCGCACCGACAAGAGCAGCCCGATCTACGGCATGCCGATCCTCAACGCCGACCAGGCGCAGAACGTGATCGTCATCAAGCGCGGCAAGGGCACCGGTTACTCGGGCGTCGAGAACGCGCTGTTCTACACGGACAACTGCCGTATGCTCTATGGCGATGCGCAACCGATGGCCGGCGAGATCATCCAGCATCTCAAGGCTATGGGCTGAGCACCGCCGGCACCGCCCGGATCTACCAACCACCCGCCGGGGTTCATACTCCCGGTGGTCATCACCCAAACGCAAAGGAGACTCGCATGTCGAATACCGTAACCCTCGGTGGCAACCCGATCGAAGTCGGCGGAAAATTTCCCGCCAAGGGCGACCAGGCCCCCGCCTTCTCGCTGGTCGGCAAGGATCTGGCCGATGTCACGCTGGCCAGCATGGCCGGCAAACGCAAGGTCCTGAACATCTTCCCGAGCCTCGACACGCCGACCTGTGCGAACTCGGTACGCCATTTCAACCAGCACGCCAGCGACGCTGCCAACACCGTCATCCTCTGCATTTCCGCCGACCTGCCGTTTGCCCAGGCCCGCTTCTGCGGGGCCGAAGGACTCGATAATGTGCAGACTCTGTCCACGATGCGCGGCAGCGCGTTCATGGCGGACTACGGCGTCGCCATCAAGACCGGCCCGCTGACCGGCGTGACGGCACGCGCCGTGGTCGTTCTCGATGAAAGCGATCGCGTCCTGTACAGCGAACTGGTTGGTGAAATCGCCAACGAACCCGACTACGCAGCCGCCCTCGCCGCCCTCGGCAAGTAAGCGATTTTCCCTCGCTTTCCGCCGTCGACCGCGCCGAAATGCTCCCGAAGCGCTGGTATCTCTACCTGATCGAATGCGCTGACGGCAGCATCTACACCGGCATCACCGTCGACGTCGAAGCGCGCTACACGGCCCATCTGAACGGGGCCGGCGCGCGCTATACACGTTCGCACCCGCCGGCCCGGCTGCTCGGCTGCGAAGCACACGCCGATCGCTCGGCAGCGTCAAAAGCCGAGTATCGGGTCAAGCAGTTGTCGCCCGCCGAGAAACGTCGATTTGCGGCCGGCCTGGCGCGCTGAAAAAATTTCCGGCGGAACCGATCGCGGCCCGGCGACTCTGATGTCGGTTGCAACACCGAGCTTGGCAATGTCCCCGATCAGCATTTCCGCACTATCCACTGTATCCGCCGCCAGCGCCATTCCCCGCACCGACTGGGCACGGCTATCCCCAACCGGCCATCCCTTTCTCAATGCCGACTTTCTCGCCATCCTGGAGCGGCACGGCATGGCAGGGCCGGACTGTGGCTGGCAAGCGCAGCATCTGGTGGCCACGGGCGGAGACAGCACACTGCATGGCATCCTGCCACTCTACCTGCGCACCAATTCACACGGCGACTTCATCCATGACTGGTCGTGGGCGGCAGCCTACAACCAGCTCGGCAAGCCCTACTTCCCCAAGCTGCTGAGCGGCCTGCCGCATACGCCGGCAACGGGCTCACGACTGCTGGCGGCGCCGGAATCCGCTGGCGCTGCCGTACGCCAAAGCCTGATCGACGCGGCCCTGGAAACGGTGGCGGAACAACGGCTGTCGTCCTGGCATGTCGCCTTTCCGGTCGCCGATGAAGTCGAATTACTGCGCGCGAATGGCCTGGTGGTGAGCCACAATGTGCAATTCCACTGGCGCGACCATGGTTATGGCGACTTCGCCGGATTCCTCGGCGCCTTCTCTGCCGAGCGGCGGCGCAAGGTCAGGGCGGAGCGGCGACGCGTCGCCGAAAGCGGCCTTAGCGTTGAAGTCAGGCATGGCGACGAGATCGAGCCCGGCGAATGGCCCGCCCTGCATAGCCTGTACGCTTCGACCTTCGACAAATACGGGAATTACGCCGCCTTCACCCCGCAATGCTTCGCCGATCTCGCCAGCGCGCTGGGCCGCCGGATGGTCGCCTTCATCGCCCGCGAAGGCGGCGAGCCGGTCGCCCTGTCGATCTGCTTCCGCAGCGCCGACACACTGTACGGGCGTTACTGGGGAACGACCGGCACTTACCATAGCCTTCATTTCGAGCTGTGTTTCTATCAGGGGATCGACTACTGCCTGCGTGAAGGCCTCTCAACATTCGAGCCGGGGGCTGGCGGCGAACACAAGGTGGCACGGGGCTTCGAGCCGACCGTGGTGCGCTCCTGCCACTGGATAGCGGATACCCGCATGCGCCACCTGATCGGACAGCACCTCGCGAAACAATATCCGGCGATCCTCGACTATGCCGCCGAGGCGGCCACCCACCTGCCCTTCCGGAAGGTCAGCGCGGGCTGATCACCTCACCGCGCGGCGCCATCCGGACTCTCTCCGGAACTCAATCTAGTGTCGCAACGTATTCGGCCACGGCATGCGTTTCCAGCTCGCTGAGCTTGGAAGCCACGGTATGCATCACGGCGTTGTCGTTGGTTCGCTCACGCTTGTTGAACTGCTTGAGCTGATCCTCGACGTAGCGCGGGTGTTGGCCGGCCAGGCGCGGCAACTGGGGCGTGCCATGGGCATTGTCGCCATGACAGGAGGCGCACGCCGGCACACCGGAAAAACTGTTGCCATGATTGAAGATGTATTTGCCGACCGCCACCAGTTCTGCATCCCGCACGCTGCGACCGCCAACCTGGCGCTTTTCGAAATAAGCGCCCAGCGCGACCATTTCCTCGGGCGTAAGGGTCTCCGCCTGCGGTTTCATGGTTTCGCTCTTGCGCTTGCCGCTCTTGAAATCGGTCAGCTGGCGGGCGACATATTCGCCGTGCTGGCCGGCCAGACGCGGATAGATCGGGCTTACCGATTCGCCGCCCTTGCCGTGGCACAGAGAACAGCGCTGGGCGACGATCTCCTCGGCACGCTTGTCGCCAGCTGGGTCAGCTGCAAGCGCCGTCGCGGACAAGATAACAAGTGCAAATAAAGTCGGAATTTTCGATTGATTCATCTCTATTCTCCTCAGCCTTTTCCTGTACTGCCAAATCCACCCGCGCCACGAGCGCTGGCAGCAAAATCGTCAACCACATTGAAGCCGACCTGCAATACCGGAACGACCACCAGTTGCGCGATGCGCTCGAGCGGATTGAGCGTGAAACTTTCGTGTCCGCGATTCCACACCGAGACCATCAGTTCGCCCTGATAATCGCTGTCGATCAGGCCCACCAGATTGCCGAGCACGATGCCATGCTTGTGACCAAGGCCCGAGCGCGGCAGGATCATGGCCGCCAGCCCGGGATCGGCGAGGTGGATGGCCATCCCGGTCCGCACCAGCGTCGTCTGCCCGGGAACGATTTCCAGCGGCGTATCGAGACAGGCACGCAGATCCAGCCCCGCCGAACCGGGCGTCGCGTAATGCGGCGGACTTTCGCGCAGGCGCGGATCGAGAATCTTGACGTCGATACGGTGCATCAGTCTTTCCCCATAAGATCGGCAATATGTTGAACGAGCTGGCTGGCGAGCACGGATTTCGGCGCCGGCGTCAGCGGGTGCATGCCGTCCTCGTCGAACAGCACGAGGCGGTTGTCGTCGCCACCGAAGCCATGCTGGATCAGGTTTCCGGCAATCAGCGGGATGCCTTTCCGCTGCCGCTTTGCTTGCGCGTATTCCTCGAGATTGCGGCTCTCGGCGGCGAAGCCGACACAGAACGGGCCATTCTTCATCGCCGCGACCTCGGCGAGGATGTCCGGATTCTCGACCAGCTCGATCGGTGGAATTCCGCCCGCATCCTTCTTGAGCTTGTGTTCGGCGGCATTGGCGACACGGTAGTCGGCTACCGCGGCAACCGCGATGAAAATATCCGCTGCCGCAGCCCATTCCAGCACGGCGCCATGCATGTCGAGCGCGCTTCTGACAGCGATGCGGTCGACGCCGAAAGGTGCGTCAAAACTCACCGGGCCGGAAACCAGCGTCACCGTGGCTCCGGCCTGGCGTGCCGCGCGTGCCACGGCATAGCCCATGCGTCCCGACGACAGGTTGGTGATGCCGCGCACCGGGTCTATCGCCTCGAAGGTCGGGCCGGCGGTGATCAGAACTTTTTTTCCGGCCAGCACCTTGGGCGTGAAGAAGGCGATCACCTCCTCAAGGATTTCGGCGGGCTCCAGCATGCGGCCAGCGCCGACTTCACCGCAAGCCTGTTCGCCGCTGGCTGGTCCGATAATGAATGCGCCATCAACCCGCAATTGAACGACATTGCGCTGCGTTGCCGGGTTTTCCCACATCTGGCGGTTCATCGCCGGGGCCAGCATCAGTGGACAGTCGCGCGCCAGCACCATGGTCGCCAGCAGATCATCGGCAAATCCATTGGCGCAGCGTGCCAGAAAATCAGCGGAGGCAGGGGCGACCAGGATCAGTTCGGCCGAGCGCGACAGGTCGATGTGCGCCATCGCGTTCGGCATCCGCGCGTCCCACTGGTCACTGAAGACCGGCTTGCCGGACAGCGCCTGGAAGGTCGTCGCGGTCACGAAATGACTCGCGCCTGCGGTCATCGCGACCTGCACCTCGGCGCCCTGCCTGCCCAGCAGGCGAACCAGCTCGGCCGCCTTGTAGGCGGCGATGCCGCCGGTGACCCCGAGCACGATGCGCTTTCCCTGTAATTCCATTGTCTTGCCATTAGAATGAGCAACACCGACATTCTACTGGAATTGCCATGGCGATCACCGACTGGCCCGAAGGCGAGCGACCCCGCGAACGACTGCTGGCGCATGGCGCCGAAGCGCTTTCCGACGCCGAACTGCTGGCCATCTATCTGCGCGTCGGCGTGCGCGGGAAAAGCGCCGTCGACCTCGCCCGCGAACTGCTGCTGTGCTTCGAGGGCAGCCTGAGCGCACTGGTCGAGGCGTCACTGGAGGAACTGGCCAGCGTTTCCGGCATCGGCATGGCCAAGGCGGCACAACTGAAAGCCAGTTTTGAACTGGCACGGCGGGCGCTGGCCCGGGAAATGTCGACCCGCGACTCGTTTTCGTCGCCCGGCAAGGTACGCGACTGGCTACGCCTGAAACTGGCGACACGCCAGAACGAGGTATTCATGGCGCTCTGGCTTGACGCGCAGAACCGACTGATCAAATCTGATGAACTTTTTTCCGGCACCCTGACGCAAACCAGCGTCTATCCGCGCGAAGTCGTCAAGGCGGCACTCGCCAACAACGCGGCGGCCGTCATCCTCGCCCACAATCACCCCTCCGGTATCGCCGAACCATCGGCGGCCGACGAAATGCTGACTCAAAACCTGAAAGCGGCTCTGGCGCTGGTCGATGTCAAGGTGCTCGATCATTTCATCGTCGCCGGCACCGGGGTGCCCCTGTCGTTTGCCGAGCGCGGCCTTTTGTAGAAAATGCAAAAATCACTTGAACGCAGCAGGTGTTTTTCGCTATACTCACGGGCTTTCTTCTAGCGAATTCTGGAGCACCAATCATGGCGCGAGTCTGCCAAGTTACGGGCAAAGCCCCGATGGTGGGGAACAAGGTTTCCCATGCCAACAATAGAACGAAGCGTCGCTTCCTGCCGAATCTGCAGTATCGTCGCTTCTGGGTCGAAAGCGAAAATCGCTTTGTGCGCCTGCGCGTTTCCAATGCCGGCCTGCGCCTCATCGACAAGAACGGTATCGACACCGTCCTCGTTGACCTGCGCGCACGCGGCGAAGTCTGATTAAGGAAGGATAGATAAAATGGCTAAAGGCGGTCGCGAAAAGATCAAGCTGGAATCCACAGCGGGTACCGGGCACTTCTATACCACCTCCAAGAACAAGCGCACGACGCCTGAAAAGCTGGAGATGATGAAGTACGACCCGAAGGCACGCAAGCACGTTGCCTACAAGGAAGTGAAGCTTAAGTAATTTGCTTCACCCCTGTGGCACTCTACGAACCCGCCTTCGGCGGGTTTTGTTTTTTTGTCGCCGGCCCAAACAGTAACGGCACTCCACAAGCTTCGACAGCTCAATCCTTGCGTGCGAATAGCAGTGCGGCATAGCCGAGGATGCCGACGAAAATCAGCAACGACCAGTTGGCCATCGACAGGCCGATGAACGCCCACTCGCGGCTGGTACAGAAGCCGGTCGCCAGGAACAGCGATGGCCATTGCATGCCCAGCCAGTCGACCAGGCGCTCAATGGCATTAGGGTCGGTATAGCTGCACTCGCTGGCCAGATACGGAAAAGCCTGCATCCAGGTCTGGTAACCGGCGACCGCCACGCCACCGCCCGCCAGAACGGCAATCAGCAGTGACCAGAGCGGCTTTCCGGCGGGGGCCAGCACGCCAACCAGGGCAACGAAGCCAATGACCAGATAAAGCAGGCGCTGGAAAATGCACAGCGGACAGGGCGCCAGCCGCCACAAGTGCTGCAACTCCATGCCCACCGCCACGAGACCGAACATCCCGAGCGCCAACGCGGCCAACCATGCCCGAACGGGCACCTCACGCCAGGGCATAGCTGCGCATGCGGATCGACATGTCCTGCAACTGGCGAATGCCTGAAGCCTCGGCCCTGTGGCACCACGACTGGAGGTCGGCAATCAACTGCTCGCGGCTGGCGTTGGTCCGGTTCCACAGCGCAGTCAGTTCCTCGCGCATGGCGTAAAAGGTGGCGAAGTTGTGGCTCCGCGCCAGCATTTCGTCGAGGCGCTTTCGCCAATCGTCGGGAATCTGACGAGCATCTGCGTCGAGCCAACCCCTGAGCCCCTTGTAATTGGCCCGGTCCTGGAACTTGAGCAGTTCTTCCCGAAACAACTTCTTCATTAAATTGGCATACCGCGCCAGCACGTCGTAACGGTTGTTGATGATTGCCTCCAGGGTATCCCCATCGACCTCTGTGCGCGGCGCGACAATCTTCGGTACCGGCGCCAGTTTTTTTACTCTGGCCATGCCCAACGCCACCAGGAACTGAATGTACATCCAGCCGATATCGAACTCGTACCAGCGGTTCGATAACTTCGCAGAGGTCGCGAAGGAATGATGGTTATTGTGCAGTTCCTCACCACCGATAAGAATTCCAACAGGAAAGAGATTGGTCGAGGCATCGGCACAATTGAAATTGCGGTAGCCCCAGAAATGCCCGAGGCCGTTGATGACGCCCGCCGCCCAGAACGGGATCCAGATCACCTGCCCGATCCAGATCAGGGCGCCCGGCAGCGCACCGAAGAGCGCAACGTCGATGGCCAGCATGATGATGATCCCGGCCTTCTGACCCGGTGTATAGACATGCCGCTCAAGCCAGTCATCCGGCGTACCGTGACCATAACGGCGCAATGTTTCCGGGTTGCGCGCTTCCTTGACGTAAAGAAACACCCCGCCCCATAACACCCGGTTGATGCCCAGCACCTGCGGACTGTGCGGGTCTTCCGGCGTTTCGCACTTGGCGTGATGCTTGCGGTGGATTGCCGCCCACTCCTTGGTTCCCATGCCGGTGGTCAGCCACAACCAGAAGCGGAAGAAATGCGATGGCAACGGCGACAAATCAAGCGCACGGTGCGCCTGATGGCGGTGCAGGAAAATGGTGACGGAAGCGATGGTGACGTGCGTCAATCCAAGCAGCACAAGTACATAACCCCACCACGGCAGATCGAAAATACCGGATAACATTTGGTCCCTTGAAAGAACAACTGGCAGGCGCCATTCTAAGTCATAGTCAGGGCCGCGACTAAGCGGTGCGCACTGGCGCGGCGCTGTAAAACGGGAATTGTCCCCTCCGGTGCGGTCGACCGCAGCAACATCAGGAATCCACCACGGTGCGACAGAGTGGACCGCCGGACGGCCCACCGTTAAGATTGCCGGATGAATACACGCATACTCCTTGTCGAAGACGACGAACGCCTGGCCGAACTGACGGCCGAGTACCTGACCAAGAACGATCTGCAGGTCACCATCGAACCACGCGGCGATACCGCCGAAGCGCGCATCATTGCCGAGCAGCCGGATCTGGTCATTCTTGATGTGATGCTCCCGGGTAAGGATGGCTTCGAGGTCTGCCGCAGTGTCCGTCCGCATTATCGCGGCGTGATCCTGATGCTGACTGCACGCGACGAGGATTTCGACCAGATTCTCGGCCTCGAGATGGGTGCTGACGACTACATCGCCAAGCCGGTCCAGCCGCGCCTGCTGCTCGCCCGCATCAAGGCGCTGCTGCGCCGCCTTCCGGCGACCGGCGAAAGCCCGGCCGGCGAAGCCGAAAAGATGGTATTCGGCCAGTTCCGGATCAGCCAGGCGACGCGCACCGCTTCATTGGGCAGCGAAGCGATCGACCTGACTACGGCCGAATTCGATCTCCTCTGGCTGCTCGCCTCGCATGCCGGCAACGTGCTTTCACGCGACGATCTGTTGCAGGAACTGCGCGGCATCGGCTTCGACGGACTCGATCGTTCGATCGACGCCCGCATCTCGCGCCTGCGCAAGAAACTGAACGACGACCCCGAAAACCCGACGCGCATCAAGACCGTTCGCGGCAAGGGCTATCTTTTCAGCAAGCATGACTGGAACTGAGTCCAGCGACGAGCACGCGAAAAGCCAGGGTCTTGCCCGCTCGCTTTTCCGTGTTTCGCTGCCCATCTGGCGCGGTGGTCGCTACAGTCTCTCCAAGCTGTTCTTCAATTTTTACCTGTTGGCGATGGGTTCGTTCGTCGCTATCGCCTTCACCGCCGACTTCATCATTTCCACTGCGCAGCGGGGTATCACCGACGACTACGCACGCCGCTTCATGCGCGGCACCATCACGCTGATCGAGGATGAGCTCTACCGCATTCCGCGCCGGGAATGGGAACAGAAGGTCAAGGAGATCGACGAAAAGTTCTCCTACCGCCTGGGTATCGTCGAACGCATTACGCTCGACCACACCCTGACACCGAAGCAGGTCATCAAACTGGACGCCGGGGACATCGCCATCGACCATGATGGCGACATCATGTATCGGCGCCTCGGCACCAGCAGCAAGGTACTCGTGGTTGGCCCGCTGGCCACCAATCGCAACCCGGAAATCAACGAGCGGTTGCCGCTCGAGCTACGCCTGCGGTTGCTGACCTGGAGCCTGATCGGCGTCATCTTCGGCATCGCCCTCTGGTTCTGGGTGCGCCCGATCTGGCGCGACCTGGAAACCCTGCGCCAGACCGCCCGCGACCTCGGTGACGGTGACTTCGAAGCACGCTCGCCGCCGGCACGCAGCCAGATCTTCGCACCACTGTCCGACACCATGAACAGCATGGCCGAACGCGTGCAGCAACTGCTCGCCACCCATCGCGAACTGTCCTCGGCAATTTCGCATGAACTGCGCACGCCGATGGCCCGCATGCGCTTCGCCCTCGAAATGCTCACCGACACCGACGACGACGCCGAACGTGCGCGCCTGTGGGCAATGATGGAAGCCGACCTTGACGAACTCGATCATCTGGTCGACACCAGCCTGACCTATGCACGCTTCGAGCGCGAGGCACCCGAACCGCACTTTGCCAGCGTACGCTTCGCAGAATGGCTGAACGACGAGGTCGATACCGTCCGCCTGCTGGGTCGTGACCTGAATATCACGGTCGACACTGAAAATCTGCCCGAAAACCTCGATATCGACGTCGACCGCAAGGCCATGCCCTATGCCCTGCGCAATCTGCTGCGCAACGCCTTCAAATATGCCAGCAAGAAAATCGTCGTCAGCACCCTATTGCAGGACGGACGCATCATGATCCACGTCGACGACGACGGCATCGGCATTCCGCCAGATGACCGCGAAAGCGTCTTCTCGGCCTTCACCCGGCTCGACCGCTCGCGCGACCGAGCCACCGGCGGCTATGGTCTCGGCCTGGCGATTACCCGCCGCGTGCTCGAACTGCACGGCGGCACCGCAAGCGCCGACGCTTCGCCGCTCGGCGGCGCCCGTTTCACGCTGGCCTGGCCGGCAACGCAGTAGTCGCCGTTACACAGCGTTACGTCGCGGCAACGCGTGCGCTACAGACAATGTGGCGCCGGGCCAATAAAATTCACGCATGGATAAAAAGCACCACCCAAACTTTGAAAGTAGCGACATGAGTACAACGAACATCAATCTGTTTATCGAAGTAGCCCGCCAACACCTGTTCGGCTTGTTTCCGCTTGATACACAGCCGACAAACGCCAGCAAGCCCGCGTGATGGCCTTTGCCGACAATCTGCCGATCAGTGAAAGCCTCGGCGTTTTCGTCGGCGTGGCGGGCATCGATTGGCTGGTAGACGGCCAGGCAGAACCGATCAGGGCCATAGTGGCAGCAGTTGCCGTCGGCGGCGCGATTTTCGTGACTCGTCGCTGGCTGAAAAATCGCCGCAAGGGCTGAGTTTCCCAGTTTCTCAATTACCCTCCTCGAAATACCCGTTTCGAGACCTCCTGTTCCCCGCCCTCGAGGCGGGGATTTTTTTGCCAAAAAAAAGGGGACTCCAACGGAGTCCCCAAGAACGGATGAATGCTGCTTACTGAACCTGCTCGATACCGGCCAGCGTCCAGCCCCGGCTGCCATCGCGCGGCTTGACCATGTGCCAGACCTCATCGAACGGTTCGGCCGCGGCATTGAATTCCTCACGGATCAACCCGGTGAAGCGCACGCTGACGACATAGCGGTTGGCTTCTTCAGCAACATCGAGCACCTCGCCATTGACCGTGACGACATCGGTCTGCTGGGCAGTCTTGCCGCGTTCGTCGAAATTCATCTTGATCTCGCCGAACATTTCCGGCGTCGTGAATTCGCGAATGTCTTCCAGATCGCCGGCATCGTTCGCCGCCTGCAGTCGAATGAAGCTGACCTTGGCGTTGCGGATGAAACCATCGGCATCGAAATCAGCCGGAATGTTGCCACGCGCAGCCGTGGCAGCCGCGGCTACTGTCCCGCCCCCGCCAGCAAGCGGTGCCGAGAAACCCGGTTCGACAGGACGCGTGCGCGGCAGACCGGCGCCGGCCCCGGCATATTGCATGCCTCCGCCACCCTGCTGCTGCGCAGCCCGACGGCGCATGATGAACCCGATCACCATCACGGCGCCCATGACCAGCAGGCCGATCATCAGCATCGAGGCGAACTCTTCGCCTAAGCCGAGGTGCGAAGCCAGCGCCGCCAGGCCCAGGCCGGCGGCGAGACCAGCCAGCGGCCCCATCCAGGAACGCTTGGGCTGGGCGCCTGCAGCAGCGGACTGACCCGCCGCGGGTGCGGTCGGCGCTGCCGTGGTCGATTTTTGTGGGGTGACCGCCTGGCGTTGCATGACGCAGGAATTGCCGCCCCCGAGGCGCTTGGCTTCAGCGTCGCCGACAACCAGCGTCATGCCCAGCAACAACGCAGCGGACAAGAGTGCGAATGATTTCATTGAAGTCTCCATTTAGGGTTTTGACACGTTAGCGAGGATAGCCGACCCGCGTACTTCATAAAACAAGGAGCAAGTTGAATTACTGTTCCAGAAAACAGAACAATACAGCACTCACGGCAATGTGCCGCCAAAACCTCGCCATCATCTCAATTCTATTTGAACCTCACGGGACACAGGAATTCAGTTTTTCGAACATTTGAAAACAAGCTGTAAGAATTTCCCCACCCTGGCGACTAATCTCACAGGCAAGCGCTGCCAACGCAAGAAAGGCGACGCGTGTCAGGATGGGTCAGACGACTGACGCATCGACCTCAACTTCAATGGAGATCATCATGAATAAGAAAGAAATCGTTTCCCTGGCCATCGGTTCCGCCTTTGCCAGTGCCGCCCTGAGCCCGCTGGCGCATGCCGCCGGCGACAACCCGTTCGCCGCCACGAGGCTGGAGGCCGGGTACCAACTGGCTCAGGCCGACAGTAAAAAAATGGATGCCAATTGCGGCGCCGACAAGAAGGGTGCCGAAGCCAAGTGTGGTGCTGACAAGAAGTCATAGATGGTCGCCCCCGGTTTGCCAAGCCCTCAATCGATGACGGAAGAAAGGTGGAGATTGCAGCCATAGATCCGGACTTTGATCGAGGCTACAGCCTCTGTCCCTGATGGAATTCGC
>Ga0116153_10001011_pt1 | contig 29211 bp, 18 predicted proteins | sample AD_UKC028_MetaG_FD_89896 | JGI IMG/M metagenome (GOLD analysis project Ga0116153, IMG submission 89896) | Active sludge microbial communities of municipal wastewater-treating anaerobic digesters from USA - AD_UKC028_MetaG | ecosystem: Engineered > Bioreactor > Anaerobic > Digestate | place: USA...
CGCATCCCGGCCGGAATCCGGCTGGACAACGCCCTACAGACCCGGCACAGTCGCTTATGGAGGGTGTGTGATCGTGGACAGCATCAACACAGGTCGTGCAATAGGCCCCCGGAATCGGCCCCGCAACCCCGGCTGCCGCCGGGCCGTTTACGGGAAGCTCTACGACCCGCTGCTCGATATCCGCCTTCGGCGCAACGAGCCGTTCGGGATCGCCGTGGAGAACATCCTCAAGACCCTGCGGGCCGACAAGGGCAAGGTCATCGCCGCTGGCGTGTTGGCCCGGTCCTGCCTCTACAGCTACGGGACCGGCTACAACGCTCTGCGCTGGCTGCGGGAGCACGACTTGGCCGGCTGCACCTACGCCCAGGGGCGGTCCTGGTACGCCTGGAAGGAACCGGCCGCCGGCAGCCGGGCCTGCCGGATCATGGTCGAACTGGGGGTGCTGCCGCCGCCACGGGCGGCCGCCCAGCCAGCTCCCACCCGCCGCACCGGGGCCGGCCGGCTGCGGCGTATGGTCAACGCCAATCGGGCCAACGGCAATGCAATGGGGACCGGGACATGATGCTGACCAGCGACATCGCCAAGCGCTACGACGCCCTGCGGGCCAGCATCCCCCGCGTGGTCCCGCCGGACCTCCTGGCCATGACACGCGGCGTCGCGGCCCTGGGCGAAGATGTCGTGGCCGAGGTGCTCCTCAAGGTCCGCGAGTTCGACGATTTCACCGAGGACAACGACCCCTGGCGCGAGCACGACTTCGGGGCCTTCGACCACGCCGGCGAAAAGTTCTTCTTCAAGATCGATGACCATGGGATGGCGGACGGATACCGGCTGGTGCTCACGATCATGTTGGCCAGCGAATACTGACGGGACTTCGCCCGACCGGTCACAGCATGTCCCGTGCTTCGTGCGCCGATTGCCTATTGGCCGTTGTGCTCCCGATCCCAAAGCTGCGTCGCCAGGCGCTCGGCGGTGACATCATCGATCTGAGGTGTTCCACCGCCTTGGCCCGCCGCATCGTTGGCCCAGATGCCCTCGGAAGCGCCGTTCGACCCCGCCGCGAATCGTCCTGCAACGGAGTCCACGACGCGCTTGCGCGGGACGAAGTTGCCCACGCTGTCCGTCGGCCGGGCGGCTGCCTCGGCCTCGAACTTCCTCTCCTTGAACAGCACGCTCTCGTTGAGGACGATGCAGGCATCGGCCGAACTCATGAGGTCAGCCGAGGAGTTCTGCGGGAAGCACGCCACCTCGGCCCTGCATCCCAGGACTTTGAGCCGTTGAACAAGCGGGACATAGTCGCCAGCGCCGGTCACCAGGACAACCACGTCGAGCTTCGTGGCGATGGCCATCACATCCTGGCTCATCTCCATGGCCCAGTCGCCCTTGGCCGTGCCATCTGGCTTGATCTTCATGTACTTGAGCCGGATCTCGTAGCCCAGCCTGGTCAGGGCATCGGTAAACCCGGATTGATCCACCTCCGGCTTGGTCACCACATACGCAATGGCACGGACCAGCCTCCGGCCGGCGGTCAGATCTTCCTGCAGCCTGCGGTAGTTCACCTTTGACTGGTAAAGGTGCTTGGCCGAGAAGAACATGTTCTGGATGTCCACGAAGATGCCCACGCGCTGGCCAGGCTGTCTGCCGGGGACTAAGAGCTGCCGCAGAGAGGCCTCCACCAGATCGGGCTTGGGTTCGTTGACGTCTTCAGGTGCCATGTTGTCGGTCCCCTTCGGATACTCTGCGTGGCAAAACCTCATCGAAACACGGGATTCGAGCCGCATCGGCGGCTCAGGACGGGCGTATTCTATCTGCCGCTCTCTGCCTGCAAGGAAAGATTGTGCGCGCTATGGGACCTGGAGCCTCGCCAGCGCTTTCTCCGCGGTACTCCTCACCGACTCGTCCTGGTCGGCCGTGGCTGCCCTGAGTGGTTCCATGGCCCGCTGGTCGCCGATCTGGCCGAGCGCCTTGGCGGCGAACTGGCGACGCTGGGGATCCCGGTCCCGGAGGTGCTCGATGAGCAGGGGAACGGCCTCACCGGCCTCCGGCCCCACCGCGCCAAGGGCCAGGATGGCGCCCCAGGACATCTTGTCGTTGCCGCCCCGCGACAAGGCCATCAGCTTGGGCACGGCCTGCCTACCCGCAGGGTGGCCTCTGATCAGGGCCATGACCGCTGCGCCGCGGACACTGTCGGACGCATGGTCCAGACAGCGGAGCATAGCCGGCGTGCCGGCCTCGCCGGTGGCGGCCAGGAAGAAGACTGCGGTGCTCTTGGCCGACGCGGCCCAGTTGGGCATATTGATGTAGACCGAGAGCTTCTTGGCCGCAGCCTCGCGGCCGCCGAGCGCATCAACGGCCATGGCGCAGCCCTCGTCGTTGACTTGGTACTTGAGAGGCACGTCGGCGATGGCACGCCGCACGGCCAGGACTGGCGCAACAATGGTCAGCAGAACGAACGCCGACGCGATCAGAACGGTCAGGGCGACCACCCAAAGCACGAGGATTCTGGTATCACGCGGCTTGGCAGTCATCTGCGTTCCATCCCTTCGCCGAGGGCGTCGGTCACGGCCTGGCGGACCCTGGGGCTGGCGTCTCCGGCAACCGGCTTGAGCAGTTCAGCCAGGGCAGCCCGATCCGTGACGATCCCGGCCAGCGCCAGGACGGCGTTGACGCGGAGGTCTTCGCAGGGGTCCTGGAGACACGCGGCCAGGGCGGGCGTGGCTTCCGCGACCGAAGGGCCAATCCCAGCCAGTACTGCGGCGGCGTTGACGCGGAGGTTCTCCGGGCCTGCTTGCACGAGCCTGGCCAGCCCCGGCGCGACCGGCGCAGCGCACTCGCCCAGGCCGCTCAGGGTCTCCAGTGCCGCCGCGACTACTTCCTCGTCCCGGTCGCCAAGGGACACGGCGAGCGCCGCCGCAATCCGGCGGGCCATGTCTGCGGACAGCGGCTCCGGAGGAGGCCAGTCGGAGGCATTGAACGACGCGAACGGCGGTTCGTTCAGGCCCAGGATGAGCCCTCGGGTGTCGTAGGAGTAGCGCCAGGTCGTCTTGGGCCTCCAAGCCACGTTCGCGGCCTTGGCCCCCGGTGCATGCGTGGCCCCCAGCGCCTTTGTCGCGTGGAGCCAGACCGATGCGTTCCAGTCGCCAAGCAGTTCGACGAGTTCGGGGGCGAGCGGCGTTCCGGCAGCGCCGATGTGCTCCGCGAGCCGGACAGCCGCCGAGCGAGTAGAGCCGTCCTTGCTCTTGAGCGCCAAGCGTAGCGCCGGCAGCATCTCCGGACCGCAGTGGCTCAGCAGGCAGACGGCCTCGGACCGGTGCGGCGACCAGCGGACCGGAGCACGAAAGTAGAGCGTCAGTGCCCCAGCAGCCTGCTTCCTGCCGCCCAGGCGCTCAACGGCGTTGGACGGAACGGTCCCGGTCCGGGCGATCTCCGCGGCAAGGGTCTTGACCCTGAGCACCGGCGCAACCACCAGCCAGCAGGCCAGCCCAAGAAGCAGAAGCAGGCCGAAACCGATGGCCCACAGGACGTAGATGCGCCGGCTGTCCCGGCCGCTGATGGGCTGCTTCGGGTCGACCATGGCCGTACTATACGGGAACTGGGGCGAAAGGTCATGCCAGAACCGCCGAACTCAGGCCGGGGGTGGGTCTTGGGCTGTTCCCATAAGCCTTGACACCATCCGGCGGCGCATGGAAGATGCGCCCGATGAGCAAGAAAGCCGGGTTCATCGGCGAAGACTACGTCATCTGCCGGATCTGCCGCCGGCCGTACAAGATGCTCAGCGGCCATGTTCGTGTGCACGGGATGAGCAGCCAGGAGTACCGTGCGGCCTACGGCCCGTTCTGTTTCGCGTCCCTCGCCTGGCGCAGGGAGAACTCGGCCAGATTGCGTCTTCGGTCGAAGCGCAAGGTCTGGGAAAGCGCCTACGTTCCCAGGACGGCCGAAGAAGTGGCCTCGGACCTGCGCCGGCTGATTGGCCGAAAGCCTATGGCGCACAGGCGACTGCTGCAAGTCGACCCGACTCTTGCCAAGCAGGTCTATGCTGTCTTCGGGCTCTGGAACGCAGCGCTCGATCAGCAGTCTCTGCCTTTACGCAAGCGGACCTGGGGCCGCCGGGAGACGGACGAGGCGCTTCGCAGGTGGGCCGGGCTCCACAGCGGTCTGTCCCCGCAGGAGATGAGGTTCGGGGACTACGGGCTGTATCACGCGGCAAGCAAGTTCCATGGGTCCATCGCGCAGGCCGCCAAGGCGCTGGGGATTCGTTTCAGGTCCAAGCACAGGGTAATGACGCCGGAGGAGGTGATCGCCGGCATCCGGCAAGTCCGGCGCCAGGGCGGGGCGCTCTCGGCCGCCAAGGCGATGCAGGACCACCCGTCGCTCTTCCGGAACGGCCGCTCGCGGTTCGGGACCTGGGCCGAGGCCATCAAGGCCGCCGGCTTCGACTATGACAAGCTGCGTGTCCATCGCAGCTGGGACCGCGAAAGCGTAGCCGTGGCCCTGGGCCGATGGGTGAAGATCCACGGCCCCCTGTCCGGCAAGGCCATGATCAGGTCGGCAAATGCCCTGTATCTGGCGGTGCTCCGGCACTACGGGTCGCTCGGGACCGCCGCCCGGATCAACCGGCTGCCGTACCAACCGAAGCAGGAGACCTGGAGCCGGGAGCGGGTGATCCGTGAGATCCATGCGCTCAAGAGGCGCGGGGAACCCCTGCAACGCAGCAAGGTCATCCGGAAGCATCCCAGGCTGGCCCGCGCCGGCTGGCGCTACTTCCGCTCCTGGGATAGGGCCGTGGTCGCCGCAGGGCCGTGACGTAACAAGCACGACGGCGACGCCTTCTCAGCCATGTTTCCGCACCGCCCCCGGCTCCGGCAGCCTGCCATGGAGCACATGCCACGTGGCTTGGTCGAAGGCCTTCTTGATGTCGTCCTTGACCAGGCCCAGGTAGCGGCTGGTGGTGTCGGGCGACTCGTGACCCAGCAGCGCCTGGACATGGCGCAGCCCGGCGCCGCCCTGGAGCAGGTGGACCGCGAAGGTGTGTCTCATCAGGTGGGGATAGACGTGCTTGCCGAAGCGTTTCCTGATTACCCGGAATATCCCGGCCACGTTGTTCGCGTTCAGGCGCCGGCCGCGCCGGCCGTTGCGGCAGTTCCGCGTGGTGAAAACCGGCAGCCCGCGGGCCGGGGACTTCAGCCCCTTGGGCAGATAGGCCCGCAACGCCCGCAGCGCCGAATCGTGCACCGGCAGCAGCCGGTCCTTGTTGCCCTTCCCGGAACGGATCATGACGGTCCTTTCGTCGAAGTCCACGTCCCCGACGTTGAGAGCCAGAAGCTCGGCCTTGCGCAGCCCGCAGGCATAGAACAGCTCCAGCATCGCCCGCGTCCGCCGCGTGGCCGGGTTCCTCGACGGGAAGAGCCGCAGCAGCCTCAACACGTCCTGACGGGTCAGCGGCCTCGGCGGCAGTTTGTGCGCAGGCCGCGGCAGCTCTATCCGGATGGCCACATCCGTCGGCAGCCGCTCGCTCTCGTAGGCCCAGGTCAGAAAACAGCGTATCGCGCTCAGGTAGGACAGCCGGCTCGACGCCTGCAGCCCGTCCCGCCGCATCTCGTCGTGGTAGCCGCGCACCGTCTCGGCAAACACGTCCCGGAGCCGGATCACGGCATGGCGTACCGCGAAGTCGCGGAACCGCTCCAGCCTCTTGCGGTATCCCGCCACCGTGCTGTCGGCCCGGCCCAACGCCAGCGCATAGGACAGAAAGTCGTCGATGTCCCGCTTCACGCCCGCCTCCCGGCCAGGGGGTGCGCCGAGCGGTAGACCGACGCCAGATCGCTGATGTCCACCCGGGTGTACTTGGCGGTCGTGTCCATCGAGGCATGCCCGGCCAGCTCGGCTATGGACTTGAGGTTGGCCCCGGCCCGCAGAAGATTGGTGCAGAAAGTGTGCCGCAGGGAGTGGCAGGTGATCGGCCGGGCGATCCCCGCACGCCGGGCGTGCTGCCTGACTATCCGGCGAAGCTGGTGTGGCCTCAACCGCAGGCGGCTGTCGTCGACCAGCAGCGCCTTCTCCCCGGGTTCGACCAGCTTCGGCCGGCAGTGCGCCAGATAGCGGGCCAGATACCGCGCCGTCCAGCGGTCGAAGAAGATCAGCCGGTCCTTGGCCCCCTTGCCTTTGCGGATGGTCAGCTCCCGCCCGCTCATGACCACGTCGCCCACGTCCAGCCCGGCCAGCTCCGACACCCGCGGGCCGGACAGCGCCAGCAGCCGCAGCACTATCCGGTCACGCATCCCCTGCGTCGTGTGTCCGGGAGTGGCCAGCAGCCGGCGCGTCTCCTGGAACGAGAGCACGTTGCGCGATATCTGCCGCCCCAGCCGCGGCAGCCGCAGCCGCCTGCCCGGGTCCGTCGCAATCGCCCCCTCCGCATAGAGCCACCGGTACAGCCCCTTGACCGCCGTCACGTGCGTGGAACGATAGGCCGCCGAAAAGCTCCCCCCGTTGCGCTTGTGCTCCTTGTTCAGCCAGACATGGAACGTCATCAGCTCCGGAAAGGTCATCGCGGTTGCGGGCTTGCCAACCTCCGACAGGAACCGCCCAAAGGTGCGTAGGCATTCGCCGTAGAGGGCCAGCGTCGCCGGCGAGAGCCCACGGCGCTCCAGATGCGCCAGGTAGTCCGCAAATTGTTCGGGCCGCGCAGTGGCGGATTGTCCTTTGGATTTTCCACCACCTCCGGCTAACATTCCCTCGCTTCGATCCATCGCCACTCGATTCCCCCCTTCCACGGGCCGAAGGCAGCGCAGCGGAGATCGCCGGCTTGATATCCCGAGCCCTGTTCCTGCTCATCTTAGCCGCCCTGCCCGCGGTGCGTGGCGCCTCCGGCGCCGAACCCGCCGACCCCGGCTCCGAGGCAGTGTTCTTCTTCACCCCCGGATGCCGGCTGTGCGGCCCCGCCAAGGACGCCGTCAGGCAGGCCCAGGAAAGCCATCCCGGCCGGATAGCCGTCGAATGGGTCGACCTGTCCGATCCGGTGCATGGCGCGGCCAGGGCCGCTCGGCTCTTCGCCATGCTCGACCGGCACGGGGTCAAGGATACCCCGGAACTGGCGCTGTTTGTGGAGGGGAGATGTCTGGCCGGCGGGGAGAAGATCATTGCCGGCGCGGACGCGGCATTCACGGCCGCTCTGGAGGGGCGACCAAGGCAGGGTGAGCCCGCTCAGGTGCGGGTCAACCGGACCGGCTTCTGGGCGGTATCCATGGCCGCCCTGGCCGACGGCTTCAACCCCTGCGCCTTCGCCACGGTGGTGCTCCTGGTCTCGATGATGGCCACCGCCGGCCGCACCCGGCGCGAAGTCCTGACCATCGGACTCGCGTTCGTCATCGGGGTCTACGCCAGCTACTTCCTGATAGGACTGTGCCTCTACGGCATCCTCAACCGCCTGAGCCACTTCAGCCTGGTCGCGGACCTGGTCTACTACCTGGCCTTCGGGCTGTGCGTGGTCTTCGCGGCCCTGAGCATATGGGACGCCTGGATCGTGCGCCGGGGCGCCGCGCCGAAGGACATGATCCTGCGGCTTCCGGAGGGGCTCCGGACCAGGCTACAGCTCCATATGAGCCGGGGCGTGAGGGCCAGGGGAGCCCTCTTCGCCGCCGTGCTCCTGACCGCCGGGATCGTATCGCTGATCGAGTCCCTATGCACCGGGCAGGTCTACTTCCCGGTGATCGCCGGCCTGGTGCGCGACGAGGCCACCAGGGGGCATGGGCTGCTGCTGCTCGCCTGGTATAACCTGGTCTTCGTCCTGCCACTGGCCGGCGTGCTCGCGCTGGCCATGGCCGGCGTCAGCAGCGAGCGGCTGGCGAGGTTCTCAAGGAATCATCTGTCGTGGGCGAAAATGGGGCTGGCCATGGCCTTTATACTCATGGCCGCCTGGATGTGGCCGGGACTGATCTGGCCGCCGGGCAGAAGATAGTCCTCATATCGCCGCGTGCTGCGCGGCGTCCGTCACCGTCGGGAACGACGCGAGCCAAAGGCCGTGTAGCTGTACTTCCGGCCCAACGAAGATAAAGGCCGGGCGGTCCTGGCCGACCCGGGCTCCTGGGCGAGCATCACCATGGCGACCTCCACTTCGGCCTTTTCGTCACGCTCCAGCCCGCCCGGCCCCACAGCCCGGGCGGACTCCGTCCCCGCCGGCGGTGCCCGGTCAGGGCGCGGCCGGGGGAGTGGGCTTGTCTGTCTGCCTCACCGTCCCCGGACTACGAGTCGGGGGCGCTGGTTCGCAGAAGTTGCGAAGTCTCGATGCGCGTAGCGGCCCCGCCAGGCGGCCTGCGATTCATTTCACCCCTTGCCCTCCGCGCTTCTGGCCATCCTCCCCTGCTTCATCCGCCGCCTTCTTCCCGGCCTCCGTGCCGTCCTCAGTTCGCGGGGCCGGTACGGCAGGCACACCTGATGCGCATCTTCGCAAGTGGAATGCAAGGCTATCGACAATGCCCGGCAGGCTGCCCCAGTCAACTACAAGCGGCATAAACCACCACCAGCGAAAATCGCCTATCGGCAGCACATAACACGCGCCTACGCCGAATATGCCTCCCAAGAGAGGGATCCAAGATGGAGCCTTTCGCTTGAGAACATGCCTCTTCACAAATACGATGGCATTCATCACGGCTAGCCAGACAAAGGCGGCCAGCAGGACTGATCCTGCGCCCCACCGTAACGCACACAGCATCTTACTTGCCCCCACTACATGGTGGCGGCGGTGGCGGCGGTGATGGCGGCACGTAGCGTCTCTGCCTCACGAGGCCCTTAATCGCTCCATCCACTCCCCAACCGGTTGGCCATCTTACGGACTGGGGCGGAACCACAAATGACTTCCCCGAGCTGAAGGGGGCAAACTCATTGCCAAAACCCCGTTGCCATTTGCCTGACAGCACATAGTTCAGCCAGTTGGCTTCTCCAGACATGACCCAGTCTCCTGGTTGTAGCCCAGGGCGTCCCCATCGCGAAACAAGTCCGCTCGATCCTCCGAGGCTCAGATCAACCTTAGTGCCCTTAAGCGGACTCAGGAGCGTTGCTGCAGCAAAGGCATCTGTCGCCAACTGGAATTCCGTGTCGCCTCCTCGCTTATAGTAGTCAAGCCCCTCCTCTGACCACAACAACCTGGCAGGAACTTCCAAGGGCCAGCCTACGCCACGTACGACGCTCTTCGAGAGACCGTAGGGCACCATAAGCGCCGACTTCGCCCCAGATCCAGCGGCCTGAAGCGCTATCTCGCGCCCCGCCCGAGCGTAGTCCGGGTCTTCCGCCAGCGCTGCCAGTGTTGCCCCGGTGGCAAACCGTTGTTTGATGAGCTCTACCTGCAGATTGGTCTGAACCAACCCGATTCCCAGCGCCCTCGTCGTTCTCCATGCTTGGTCACCGATGGCAACTGCCCACAGTTTCTTGTCAACAAGCGCCCAATAGCCCTGAGCCTCGAACGACAAATCTATGGAGGTATCGCTGTCAATGAATGTCGGGCCTCTCTTCCACTGCTCCGACATCTCTATGCCGGCGATGAACGGCGTCTCCTGCATATGAGCGGCTTTTAGGAACATCTCTCCCTGAAGACGGGCTCTCACCCTGCTATACTCTTCCAAGTCAAGCGCTCGCAATCCGTGCATACGCCCGGAGTCGAGATTGGACGCCCCCCCACAAGGGGCAAAGCCTGCACAAACGCTGTTAGGAAACCCGGATATGTAGATAGCAAAGGCCTTCTCTTGCCTGATTAGGCAACACAGCTGTTCTTCATCGACAAAAGAGTACTTGATGTCCTGCGCCCATGCATCCCGCAGGAGGTCCCCCTGAGTAACGCTTAGCTTCGCTTCTAGTATGAACTCATCAACGTGTTTCGAACTCCAGTTGACCCCTCCAACTTCGACCTTGGCTCCCATTGGATCGACATATCCGACGCTATTCCCCCGCATGCCGGCGTAGGAGTTAAACTGGTTGCCATCATCGAGTTCCGGATCCCTTCTCGAAAACCTCCCGAGCTCGGTGCTGTACTGCCTGTTCCTGAAGAACATCGGCGCCCCGGCGTTGGCCGAGGCTTCGCGGCCCTGGGCCTGATATCTCTGTTCCAAACCTTTAGAAACGACGGTCAGAGGAGAGTATGAACCGTTGAAGGCCGTGTAGCTGTACTTCCAGCCCAACGAAGAAAAAGGCCGGGCGGCTGGGATCGTGCGGTCCAGGATGTGGTCGAGGGCGTCGGGGTGGGCCGCCGGGGCCGCGGGCTCAGCTTGCCTGGCGATCATGACCATCTTTAACCGCCTCCTGACGTCCAGGTCGCCCCCCGGCCAGACTCCGTCCCCGTCGGCGGCTCCCGGGTCGGGGCGCGGCCGGGGGGTTCGGCGCTTGGTGCCTCTACTGCTCGCCCGCGGGCTATGGACCGGGGGCGGTGGTTCGCAGGGGCTATGAAGTCTAGGGGGCGTCCGGCGTTCCCGGTCCATGGTCTGGAACGCCTAGACCACTCAGCAGCGCCACCGCCGCCCGCGGGTCCGGCCTTCCAGCCGTCAGTTGCCGCTCTTCGGCCCGTCCGTCGCTTCGTTGCCACCCTTCGTCTCGAACGGCGAAACAGCCATCAGCCCCGGGCACGCAGAGAATCTAACTCGCCCACACAAGTTGCCCCTGTCATCGAAAACCTCCAGGAGCATGTCATCGTTGAAGCTCACCCGCTCAAGACCACGCACTCTGTCAGCCACCACCCGGAGTCCTGCGCCCTCAGCAATCGGCAAACACCTCCGCCTTGCCGCCGAAATCAGCATCAGGTCCCTTTTCGGCGGCACCCGCTCGTACACTCGGACCCGTTGATCCTGGAACGATCCTTCGATCATGAAGGTTCGCACATTGTCCGGAGCGCCGGACTTGGCGACGACACGGAGTGTGTACTTCTCGTGATCCAGCTTGGCCTTTGCCACCAACCCGATCCTCACGCTGTAGTCGTCAATTATGACCCAGGCCCTCACGAAGGCGGTTGCGTTCCGGCCGACTGCGCTCTCCTCCATGTACACCTCGCGGATGGCCACCTCGTCGTCGCGAACATCCACCTGCTTCCCGTGCTCGTCCGCATACCACTTGGCTGCTGCCACGCAATCATCGAAGTGTTTGCCCGTCAGCTGCAGTAACGCCTTCTTGGCGGCGTCCCTGTACGGTGGAGTTCTGCTGGGGCGCAACAAGCGAATCAGGTCGGGTACAACGCTTGCGTCGCCCAAAGCCCCGCGGGTACAAGTCAGTGCTTCTCTCTCTACGGGAGCAAGTTCTTGCTGGGATATCTCCCGCAGCACGGGGATCGCTCTGGCTGCCTTGGCCTGCTCAAGCCCATAGCACACGCTCACGAGCTCCAGTCGTGCCCGTCCCAGCTCAAGCAGAGCGTCCACGGCCTTCTCGCTGCCGATTCTGCCCAGGCACTCTGCACACATGGCTTGCATCCAGCGCGTGCCGTCGGCATCGGCCCGCTTGGCCCGCTGAAGTACTGCGGGCACCGCCGCCTCGCCAGCGGCCACAATCTCGGCCATCGTTGCTTCGGGGGATTCCCGTTTTTCAAGCTTGGCGAGCAGGGCTTCAACGTCGGCTGCCTCACCTCCGGCAGCGTTCATAGCAGCACCAAACAATAGCACCCACAACAGCCCAACGGCCAACTTGAGTACCGTCATCGCATCTCTCCTCGTCACAGGAACCGCAACCTAGGGCTTGGCAGCCGGTTTTGCTTCGCCTAGGTGACGAGTACACTCCTGTTTGAGGTCTTCTGTCAGAGTCCCTCCTTCGGGACAACAGAACTTCCCGTTCCCAAGGCTCGTGGCCTTGTACTCCCTGTTGACCGCACACTCCTGCGATATACACTCGTTCATGGCCACCATGTAGAGAACCATCCCGCCGGCTCGCCGGAGACCTTGGTAGACGACTAAGCCCAGCTCGGCGGCAGCAGCCGCCCTGCGCCCCGCTCCAGCTGCCGCCTGCAATGTCCGTGCCCGCGCCGCCTTGGAGGCTTGCCTGGCCATGTCTCGCCCATAGTGCAACTCGGCGAGGTCTCGCGTTGTCCCTCGCGCATTGAGCCAGCGCCGCGCACTGTCCCGTGCCTGCGCTCCTGCGCCGGCCGCATCGCGCCCGGCAGCGCTCGCCACCTCACCAAGCCCTTCCTTGGCTATGATAAGGGCCGCACCTTCCCCATGCCCCCCGCCCAACTCATAGGCCGCTCCTACGGGCGGGGCAACGCCGCTAGCCAGCATAGGGCCTGTCGCGCTCTCCAGATAGCGCGTCAATGGGGTGATCCCGCCTTGTTCGACCTCATCGAAGACATCCTGGTAGACAAAGCTCGTTACCGGAGACTCCTCATCAAAGGCCAAGGACTTGGCACATGCTTCAGGACTCGCATACTTCCGGTTTGTGCGGAAGTCCACCATGGTCTCCCAGAAGGCTTCGAAGTTGCGGCAGCAGTAATGGAAGACGGGCAGATCCGGCAGTGTGTCTCTCGTCATAGCCGTTCTTCGTGGCTGATCCTTCTTCCATTCCTCCGAGGGCTCAAAGTTCTTCCCGCTGCGATATCCTTCTATGACCCTGCGCTCCATGCTTGCACGCGCTTCCGGCCGCGCGTATTCAGCGACATCACGCAGGCTCTGCTCCTCCCTCTCCAGAAGAAGTCTGTCGACCCTGCTTACAGGCTGTTCCCTCTCCGTGCTGAATGGCTCCACGAAACGCGTGGGCCTGTTGCTGACAAAGTCATACAGGTTTATCTCCTTGTGAATGTAGCCCCAAGGACTGCGGCCAATGAAACGCCCAATACGTGGCGAATACCTTCGGCTCCGGTAGAACATCGGCGCCCCGGCGTTGGCCGAGGCTTCGCGGCCCTGGGCCTGATATCTCTGTTCCAAACCTTCAGAAACGACGGTGAGAGGAGAGTATGAACCGTTGAAGGCCGTGTAGCTGTACTTCCAGCCCAACGAAGAAAATGGCCGGGCGGCGGGGGCCTGCTGCGCTTCCTTGGCCAGCATCACCATGGCGACCTCCACTTCGGCCTCGGCCCCCTCAGCCCGCCCGGCCCCACAGCCCGGGCGGACTCCGTCCCCGTCGGCGGTGCCCCTTTCGGGGCGCGGCCGGAGAGGGGTGTCAGGCGCCTCTATCTTCAGGCCGCGACTCGTCATCATGGCCTGCTCTTGGTTGTGATTGCGTGGACAGCTCGTCGCTTGCGACGAAGGTGTCAGGGTGAGGGCTCCTGCAAGACTTCAAGAGCAGTGACTTGTGCCGTATCACAGTGAAATCTTAGACAGCCATCCTCGTAGTCGATGACTTCCCAGTTAAGGTGCTGCCAATGCCGGTCAGAAATGTCAACGATGTCAAACCCTACAATGCGCGTCTCCCCACCGCCAAACTTATTGACTTGCAGCCCGCTGACTCCGTTGAAATCAAACTGGGCTCTCACCCGAGGATTGGTATCTTCTGTTTCGAGGACTAGGTGCACGCATTGCACCACTCTCCCATCTGTATCCTTCTCCTCGAAGCACAACTGACGCACGATTCGGAACTTGCTGAGTTCAAGGCTTCCCAAAGCCTTCTCGACCTTGTCTGCGCCCTTGATTTTGCCCATGTCAGATGCTCCTCAAATGTCCTACTCCGGCAATCCGGGGAGAGGCCCGGATTGCTTCCCAGTGGGGGCATAGCCCGGTCCGTACTCTGTAGTATGATGGTGCGGATTCGTGTGCTCTGCGGGTCTGCCATGTACCGACCAATCAGTACGCGCCACCTGCCGACCATATTGGTCATAGTAGACGCGAGATAGCTCCCATTCCCTAGTATCTGGGTTGTAGCGCGTATGCGTCAACTCACGTGTTCCCGGTGTCACTTGTTCAGGCGCTTTCCCGGAGTAGCGAGCCGCATCTTCTTCCGATAACGGCCCTCCTGCTCCTCCCGGCCCCGGGTCCGGCGGCGCCTGACGATTCATCGATTGTCCCGCTGGCCGATTGAAAGACTGCGGCAGCGGTTGCGGAGTCCTCGAATCCACCCAGGCGCCATAGTTCGCCCGAATAGCCATCACGTTCGCAGCAGCAGCAATACCCAGCGCAAGCTGTGCTCCGCTGACAACGGACTGCATTTGCTGCGCCTTGCCATCCGGTGCCATGGCTACCATGTAGCGATACTGCGGCTTCCACGGACGGTCAAGAGGAGCAGACCCAATCTCACCAACGGGTTGCACTCCCCAGATGGCGCGGCCCAGCGACCAAGAGCCATGGTCACGTTCGTATCGCCAGTTATTGTAGGCAGCCAACTTAGCCGAGATGTTATACCAGACGTTTCCGAACGGAGGAACTATGGAGCACCTGTCCGGGTAGGTGAACACAAGATTGGACTGCCAGTTGGGGTTGTACATCTCCTGTGTAATCTCAGGCAGCTTCTCAGAAGCGTCCTTGATGTCCTGCTCAAGCTGAGCCAGTTCGCGCTCAACTCCTCCCGCCCCGCTGGCCAAGGCAGTAAGAACCATGTCGCCATACGTGGCATACCAACTGCCGTTGATGAGCCGTTTCTGAACACGCTCCTTGGCACCTTTGATTCTCCAGTAGTTGCCGCCGGCCTTAAAGAGAATGTTATAGTTCCGAGCCATGTTAATCACGGCCTCGGCGCTCAAGGATGTCAACGCATTCAGCTTCGCCTTGTCCGGGTAGGCTTTGAAGAAGTCCGCCGAGATGAAGGCTTCGGCCTTGTCCGCCTTGGCCCCTGACGCGGCGTCATAGGTGAACAAGCCCATCGGGTCAGCATATCCGACGGCATTTTCACCTGGGAACCCATACTCGTTGAACAGCCGATCCCCACCCAACACCGGATCCCGCCGCGAGAACCTCCCCAGCCCCGGGCTGTACTGCCGATTCCTGAAGTACATCGGCGCCCCGGCGTTGGCCGAGGCCTCGCGCCCCTGGGCCTGATATCTCTGTTCCAAATCTTTAGAAACGAGGGTGAGAGGAGAGTATGAACCGTTGAAGGCCGTGTAAGCGTATGAGTTCTTCACGACCTGGCTCGCGTCGGTGAGCGTCCGGACGCTGCCGAGCCCGTCGCGGCTGTAGTAGTACGTCCCGGCGAGCTCCCCGCCGATGACCGTCATCGACAGATTCTCGTCGAGGAACGGGGTCACGTACTGCCGGGTGAAGGCGCCGGAGACCAGGTCCCCGACTACGTTGTCGCCATCGTAGAGGTACTTGGTTACGTCGCCCCCGTTCACCTTCGTGGAGGCCCGCTCCCAGCCGGCCCCGCGGTAGGTGTGCTCCTCGGTGTTCGTCCCATCGGCCCAGGTGAGCATCCGCCCCAGGTCGTCATAGGTCATGGTGACCGTCTTGAGCACGGCCTCGCTGGCGTCGTGCTCCACGATGGAGGTGTTCTCGCCGTTCTGGTTGTAGGCATGGTGCTCGTGCGTGACGCCCGCGGCGGTCGTGGTGGTTTCCAGCGTCAGCTGGTTCCGCTCGTTGTAGACGTAGCTGGCCTCCTCCACGTCCATCGTCGCAGGCACCACGGCGTCGTTCATCACCCGGACGGCATCGATGAGGCCGGCGAACGAACCGCCCGTCGTCGAACCGCCGAAGGCGTCGGTGTCGAGCGTGCCGCCAAGGGCCGCGCCCTCGGTCTGCGCCGAGACGGCCGTGAAGCCGGCCGTGCCCACATCCGCCGACTCGCCATCCACGTAGAGCGCCATCGCGCCCTCGTTGAAGATGGCGGTCACCTTATGCCAGCCCGTCGAGGTGTATCCGGTGCTGAGCGTCTCGGGCGTTCCGCCGTTGTCCTTGGCGGTGAACTCCAGGACCCCAGCGTTGATCCGCAGGGCGAACCCGCTCGTCGAGCCGCCCTCCTCGTAGAGCATCTGCGTGCCGGAGGTCGAGTTCGCCTTCACCCACATCTCGATGGTGCGCTTGGCGGCGCCGTTCTTGAGGAAGTCCCCGTCGCCGGTCAGCTTGACGTACCCCGTCCCGTCGAAGGCCAGGGCCGGGCCGAACCGGCCAGACTCGGCCAGACTCGCCCCGCCGAGCAGCTCGCCGTCAGGACCGTTGGCCGTGACTTCCGGCGTGACCAGCCCGGTGTACCGGGCGATGGAGCTCAGGCGCACTTCGTCGATCCGCCCGGCGAAGTTGCCGGCGGCTCGGACACCCACCCCGGCCGCGTTGCCGCAGCCGATGACGAGCTTGTCGGCCGAAAGGACGCTGATTGTGGCGTTGCTTACGACAGGCAGTTCGCCTATCGCCACGCACTCGCCGTCCACATAGAGATAGAGCCCCAGCCCGTTCCGCACCGCGGCCAGGTGCTGCCAAGTGTTGACGGCGACCGGAGCCTTGCCGACGAGCCGGACTTCGCCGACCTCATCCTCACCTTCCGCCCTATCGATCAGATACCTCACCAGCAGCGCCGGGCACCCGTCGGCCAGGGACAGCATCACGGCCGGAGCCCCCAGCACGCCCGGGGTCGTCTCCGTCGGCGCCACCTTCCAGGGCGCCTGGGCCAGAACCGTCCGCTCGCCGGACAGGAGCTCCGGATTCACGAAGGCCTCAAGCGTCCAGTTCCCGGCACCCAACGCCACGGCACCGGCCTCCACCCGCCCGGGCACCGCCGGCGCGGCCAGCTCGGTCGCAAGAGGAATCCGCACACAGCTGGAGGTGAACATCCCCTGGGCCTCGGTCTGCACCGTCCCGGCGATGGTCCCGTTGTTGGCAGCCGCCGACGAATCGACCATCGGCGACTCGGACTCCTCCAGATGATAGAGAGCCGCGGTGTCCCCGTCCGCCTCGAACGCCGCAGCCGGCGGAGTGAACGGCTTGGCCTTGACCTCGTCCAGCGGCCAGAGCCCGTAAGGCCCGACCGCCGTGGGGATCGTCCCCAGCTCGGACTTCCTCCGGGTCAGCCGGTTGCCGGCCGCGTCGTAGGTGAAATCCTCCTCGTAAACCAGCAGGCCGTCGGCCGGCCGCACCCGGCTCTCGCCGGTCACCCGGTAGGCCTGGTCGTAGCGGTAGTACAGGACGGAATCCTTCTCCTGCACCACCTGGCGGTTGCCGACCTTGTCCAGGATGTAGCCAAAGCTGGCCACCGTCCCGGCCGTGCCCGTGGTGGCTAGGCTCAAGAGCCGGTCCTGGCCATCGAAGCTGTAGGCCGTCACCAGCCCGTTGGTCAGCGTCAGCGTCTTCCGCCGCCCGCCGGCATCGTAAGCATACGCGCTCGGACCAGCCGCGCCCTTCTTCACCGTCACCAGGCGCCCGGCGTCATCGTAGGTGTACTCCAGGCCCTCGGGCAGATCGCCGCCCATTGAGGTGCGCAGGCTGCGCTTGTCGTAGCCGTAGCTGAGCGACTTGCCCGCCCCGCTGTCCGCCACGCCCGTCACCCGGCCGAACTGGTCGTAGGTGAAGCTCATCGAGGAAGCGCCGCTGGCGATCCCCGCCACCGCGCCGGAACCGTTCGTCTCCAGCGTGTAAGTCACCGTCCCGACCACCGGAGCGGACACGGTGTTCACGCTGCCGTTGGCGAAGTAGGTGTAGTCCACGTTCACGCCGTTGGGCGTGGTCTTCCGCGACATCAGCCCGGCTGCGCTGTAGAAGTAGCGCTCCACATTCTCCGGCTGCCCCGTCACTTCCGGATAGGTCATCGTCTTCTGCCGGCTCGCCCCGTCGTACGCCCAGGTCGTGACATTGCTCCGCGGGTCGGTCAGCGCCGTCCACCGCCCGGCCAGGTCGTAGCCGAACCCCACCGTCTGCGACATCTCGTTGGCCGTGCCCGTCTTCCGCCCCAGATGGTCATAGACCGTCGTCCGGGTCCGCCCGTTGGCGTCCGTCACCGTCAGGAGCCGGCCCATCGGGTCGTAGGCGTAAGTGGCCTGCCCCGCCGGCCCGCCCATCGTCTTCGTCACCTCGCCGGCCTTGTTGTACTCCGTCACCGACCGCGAACCGTTCGCCAGCGCCAGAAGCGTCTGCCGGCCGTTCGGGTCGTAGCCGAACGTGGTCACCTCGCCGGCCGGGTTCGTCTCCGCCGCCACCCGGTTGGCACCGTCATAGACGAACTTCGTGACCTTGCCCTCGCCGTCGGCGCTCTCCGTCACCCGCCCGCCAAGGTCGAGCGTGTAGGTCGTCGCGATGGTCACCGCGCCCACCGTCTGGCTCGTGCCCGTCAGCCGCCCGGCCAGATCGTAGGTGTAAACCACCGGCGCACGCCCGGACACCGTCATGCCGCTCCGGGCTCCCGCCGCATCGTAGGCCAGCGTCGTCGTCGTCACTCCGTTGCCCGTGGTCTCCAGCCGCCCGGCCACATCGTAGGTGTTCGTCACCGTCAGATGCGCACCGGCCGGATCGCCCGTCACCGTGCCCGTCACCAGGCCCAGCGGGTCGTAGGCATAAGTCGTCGGCAGGTTGACCTCCGGGTCGCCGGTACCGTTGTCCGGGTCGACCACGGTCTTCGTCCGCCGACTGGCCGCGTCGTACTCGTACCGCGTCACCAGCGCCAGACCCGACGGGTCCACCGTCGCCTTGGTCAGCCGCCCGGCCAGGTCGTACTCCCGAACCGTAACCCGGTTGAGACCGCCGACATCCTCCGTCACCGTCACCGCCCGGCCCAGCTTGTCGTAGACCGTCGCGTGAACGACACCGTCCGGCTGCGTCACCGAAACCGGCCGGTTCAGACTGTCGTAGACGTAACCGGCGGTCCGATTCAACGGATCCTTCACCGCCAGCACGTTCCCGGCCAGATCTCTCGTGGTCTCGGTCACCCCGCCGTCCGGCGCGGTCACCGTCGTCACCCGCCCGGCATCCACGTAGCCGTACTGCGTGACCTCGCCGGCCGCGTTCTTCACCGTCAGCACCCGGTTGGCGTCGTCATAGGTGAAGACCGTCTTCTGGCCGTTCGGGTCCGTCGACTCCAGCAGCCGGCCCGCACCGTCCAGCGTGCGCACCACCGCCACCGTCCCGGCACCCGCCGCCTGCTCCGTCCTCACCAGACGGTTGGCCGCATCGTAGAAGTAGTAGACCGGCGAACGCACCACCGACGTCGCCACCTGCATCTTCGTCCGGTTGCCCACCTCATCGTACTCGTAACTGGTGGTCGTCACCCCATTCGAGGTCGAGATCACCCACCCGGCGGCATTGTAGACCGTCGAGGTGACCAGGTACCCCGTCGTCGAGGTCAGCTGACGCCCCACCGCGTCATAGGTGTAGCCGGTCTCGATGTTGAGCTCGGCCGCACCCACCCCGTCGTCCGGGTCCACCGTGGACTTCGTGAGCCGCCCGGCCGCATCGTACTGGAACGCCGTCACCAGCTTCGCACCGCTCGGATCGACCGTCGTCTTCACCAGCCGGTCCGCAGCGTCGTACTCGTTCACCGTCAGCCGCGCCAGACCCCCGACATCCTCCACCGTGACGAGGAGATTGTCATCGGCGCTGTAGGCGAAGCTCGTCTGCACCTGGTCGGCCGTGCCCGTAGCCGCAGTCACGAGAGTCTGGCGACCGAGCATGTCGTAGGCGTAGGTCGTCACCCTGGTCAGGGCGTCTTCAACCGTCAGGACCCGGCCGAGCTTGTCGTAAGCCGTCGTCATCACCGCCCCGGACACCGGCCCGCTCACCGTCAGCTGCCGACCCGACCAGTCGTAGGTGTAGCTCGTCGTCTCCCCGGCACCGTTGGTCACGGACAGCAGACGACCCATGACATCGTAAGCATACGTGGTCACCTTGCCGTTCGGGTCCGTCACCGTGTGCAGGCTGCCGTCGTCATAGTAGGCGTAGACCGTCTCGTAGTTGGTCGGGTCCTTCTCGCCGACCTTCCGCCCGGCCGCATCGTAAGTGTACGTCCAGGTGTGGTTGTTGAGGTCGGTGTAGCTCGTGAGCAGCCCCGAGTCCGCGTAGACGTAGGTCCCCAGCTTGTCGCCGGCACCCGCCGCCTGCCCGCAGGACGTGCAGCCGCCACCCATCGCCGCAGAGCCCGTGATGCTCGTCACAAACCCGCGACTGTCATAGTGCCACTCGGTGTACGAGCCCAAGGCGTCCATCACCTTGGTCTTCCGGCCAAGGCCGTCGTAGAAGTACGTGGTCGTGTGGCTTAGCGCGTCCGTCACCGTCTTCAACCGGTTCTCGGAATCGTAGGTGTAGACCGTCGACTGCCCCAGCGGGTTCGTCTCGCCCGTCCGGTTGCCGAACGCATCGTAGGAATACGCCCAGTAAACCGTCGGCTCCGTCTCGTCGCTGTACCACGTCTTCCGCTTCGTCACCTGGCCGGCCGCGTTGTACTCGAACCAGGTCTTCCGCTCGCTGTTGGCTCCCGCGGCCAACACCTTCTCCACCTTGTACTTCACCAGCCCCCGCTGCGCGTACTCCCCGCCCGTCCAGGCGTAGCGCTCGTAGCTCACGTCCGACAGCGTCTGGCCGTCGGCCACGAAATACTCCCGCGTGACCAGGTTGTGGACCGTCCCGCCAGGCAGCGTGAAGGTCGCGTACCCATTGGCCAGCCCGTCGTACTCGTAATGCCAGACACCGTCCGGCGTCGTGCGCGTCAGCACGTTGCCGTTGGCGTCGTGCGTCAGCACCACCTGCGACCCGTTGGGCAGCGTGTCCCCGGTCTTCATGCCGTCGGGGTTGTAACCGGCCACCGTCTCACGGTTCATCTGGTCCACAGTCTTGATGACGTGACCGGTCGGACGCCGGTTCGTCTTCACCGTCTTGCCCAGACCGTCCGTCTCCTCGATCTGGCCGAACGGCGCGTACTTGCCCGTCTTCGTCAGCCCGCCCGTCGTCATCACCCGCGTCTTCGTGCTCACCGTCAGCCCGAAAGCCAGCCCCACGTCCCCCGCGGGCAGCGTCGCCGTCCCGTCCGTTTCCGTGACCGTCGTAACCACCCCGTCGACCGTGTGGCTGGTCAGCTTCCCGGTCGAGTCGTAGACCCAGCTCTCCGTCTTGGTAACGTTGTCCGCACCCACGTCCACCACCGTCAGCAGGTGCTTCAGGTCCGCCGTCACCGTCACCGTCGTCCGACGCCCGCTCTGATTATTGGTCTCCGTCACCGAGTTCACGCCGTAGGTGTAACCCCAGCTCCGCGAACCCACCTCGATCTTCGTGATCAGCTTGTTGGAGTCCGTCGTGATCTTGTACTGGTTCCCGGAAGCGTCCGTGATCGTCGTCAGCAGCGGCGCGTGACTGACGTTCACCTCGTAGCCGTTCCGGTCCACATACTTCGTCAGCCGGTACTTCCTCGGCGCAAAACGCTTGTGGAAGTCGCCGTTGTAGTCCGGATACGGGAACCGCTCCAGGTCGTACCCGAAATCCTGGAACGTCCAGCGCCGGCCGTCAGGATACGTCAGCGTGCAGGTCGCCCACTCGTCCATCCCCGTGCTGAACTCAAGCAACGCGCCGGCAGGCACGATCTCCGTCACCGCGTCACCGCCAGGCACCAGGAACGTGTGCCCGCCAGGTCCGTTCTGACCCAGCATCACCGCACGACCCAGCCCGGGGAAGAGCACCTGCGCCCCGTCACGCTTGATCGGCGTGCCACCGCCACTGTTGCTCCCGACACCCAGATAGACCATCGGCATCCAGTTCAGGTACCGGTATTGGCCGAAATTGGGCGTGCCAAGCCACTGACTCGAAAGCACTTGGTTGCCAGCAACCATGTGCAACTCGACAGCATCTCCGATAGAGGGGAGCGCATCGGGGGATTCCCCCGCACTATCACACGTCTTCTGCGCACCACGTTCTTTCTCGCAAGCGCTGCATGAACAGCCATGTACGCAGACAGCCCCATGCCCCCCATTCTCGGGGCACACCTTACATGTATTCGGAGCTGCAATGCCATTGGGCTGCACTGTCTTATTGATGCTCTGCTCCGCCCCCAGCGTGTAGGGCATCGCCACCAGCCCGAAGGCCGCCAGCAGCGCAATCCGCACGAAGCTCTTCATCGCCATGTCCAGTCTCCCCATCCCGCTCACGTTATTCTCGTTCCGGTTCATATCCGCCCCCTTCACGGTATCACGTAGAGCTGGTGGCAGGTTACGCCCCAGGTCTTCGGCGCATAGATCGGGAACGTGTAGGTGTTGTCACCCAAGTCGTCCGACATCTTCTGCATCAGGTAGGAGCCGTTCTCGAACGTCGCCCCGCCGCTGTACGTCGCGAACTGCAGCTTAGCCCCGGGCACGAACGGCTCCATCTTGATCGTGTGCATGAACTTCGCATCGCCGTCGGCGTATACCTCCCGCCGCGGGACGTCCGGCCCCGCATACACGAACTTGAACGGCCTCAGCATGTCGGTCGCCAGCACCGGCCCATCATCCCCGCCGATCCTCGCGAAGATCCGCGGCGCCACGGTCTCGGTCGCGTAGAACGCCACGTTGATCCCGTCCGAAACCACGGTCGGCGTGATGTTCACCGTCCCGTCCGCGCTCAGGTTCACCGTGACATTGGCCGCCTGAGCCGCCGGATTGACCACGATCTTCCGGACTATCGTGTTGTCCTTCTGGCAGGCCAGCACGGTGGGAAGCACCGCCTCCACCACAGTCACCGTTACCGTCCCAACCGTGGTCCCGCCCACCTTGGCCGTGGCACTGTAAACGCCGGCCGTAGAGTATTTATAGGCGTACTTGTCACCAGCCTGGCCGGTGTAGTCCATCGTGCTGTCGCCGTTGGCGTCGATCTCAAGAGTGCCAGTGCCGGGCGCCGTCAGCAGCAGGCTGTCGCCCCTCCTTATGGTCAGGCTCCCGCCCACCGCAATATTCGTCGGCATCCACTCGATGCTCTGCGTCGCCGACTGCTGGTTGTTCTGGGCGTCGGTCCCAATGACCTCAAGGCCAGTTGCAGCCGTCGCCGAGAGCCCAATCCCGATGGCGTCCCCGCCGGCCGAGGCGTTGTCGGCGTACCACCGCATCGAGGAGTACCGCACCACGTCGAACGCCGTGCCGGCATTCACCTTCAGCTGCACCGTCGTCACGTTCGGCCCGCACTCGCCATACACCCACGCCGGGCTCGTCACGCTGCTCGTCCCGTTCAGGAACGAGACGAACACCGCGTCGACGAACCTCCAATTCAGGTTGGCTCCGGAGTCGACACAGCCAGTCCCCACTATCTGCTGGCCACCGGACGCATCGCAGTCCTTCACGTCCACCTTCGACGGCGTCTGGTACTTGTCAGTCACGTTCAGCTTCCAGGCCGTCCCGTCAGTCGCGCTTCGGAACGTGATCAGGTTCCCAACCGCCCCGGCCAGCTCCAGCCACTTCACCGCAAAGGTGTCGCCCGCGCCGAAGTTCACCGTGTTCCCCGCAGCCACCTTGAACTCGTGCTTCGAGACGAACCCGCCAGTGAACGTCACCGCGCCCGCCGGCTTGTCCACCTTCACCTTGTAGAGGGAGAGCCCGCCCAGCGCCACCGTCTGGTCCCCGGAGCCGTTCACCAGGAAGTTCACCCCGCTCCAGTCGGCACCCAGCACGCTCGTGCAGACCACGTTGCCCTTCGCGGCAATCGTCCCGCCCTCCGCGAAGATCACGTGCCACCCGCACGTCGCCGTCAGATCCAGGGTCAGCGTGTTCTCCACCGTCAGCGTGCTCGCCCCCAGGTCGTAGCACGACGTCCCCGTCCCGCCGCTCCGGTAGAAGGTGACGTTGTAGGCCGTCAGGTTCCCCGTGATCTTCACGTCCCCATACGCATACCCGCACAGCCTCACCGTCGGCTGCTGACTCACCGCGTCCACCACCGTGTTGAGGACGATCTTGGTCTCCGCGCTCGCCGAGGTCGTCGGGTCGCCGAACTGCGCCACCCCGGCCAGCACCAGCTGCCCCGCCGGCTTGTCAACCGTGTACGTCCCGCTAGTCCCCCAGTAGAAATCGGTCTGCGTCTGGTTCCCCGCATCCCCGGCCACCAGCATGTTCGCCGTCCCGCGGAACACCTTGCTGTTGCCGGCGATGTTCCCCTTGGCCACCAGCGTCCCGGTGCCGGTCAGATGCAGGTTCCACCCGCCCATGTCGTAACCGAAAACCTCCAGCAGCCCGTTGACCGTCACCGTCCCGGACAGACTGATCGTCTTGTTGCAGCTCGCCCCGATTACCCCCGGGTCGAACTTGACGTTGTTCAGCGTCACCGGCCCGCTCACGCTCGTCGTCGCCGAGTTCTGCCCGACAAACACCACCTTCGAGGTCTCCGGCGTCACCGCCCCGCCCGTCACCGACAGGCTCCCGTTGATCGTGTGCGTCGCGCTCCCCAGCTTCAGCTCGCCCGCGGCCACCGAGAGCAAACCGGCCCCGCTGCTGTAGGGAACCGTGATCGCCTTCGTCCCGCAGCTCACCACCCCCGTGTACCCGGCGTTGAGCTTGATCGCCTTCGGCGCCACGTCCACGTCCAACGTGCAGTTCTTGGCCGAAGTCCCGTCGAAGATCGCCGTGTCGATGCTCCGCGGCAGCATCCCGCCCGTCCAGTTCGCCGCCTCGCTCCAGTTATTGGTCGTGCCCCCGCCGCTCCAGACCACGTCCGCCGCAGGCCGCGAAACCTTGCCGGCCTTGTCCCAGGTCGCCTGGCCTCCATATAAGGTGTGGGCCATGCCGTTGAGCGTCTTGCCCTCAAGACCCACCTGCGAGGCCGGCACCTCCAGCCGCACCCACTGCCCGGTCGCCGGCAACGCACCCATGTAACGCCGCGAGTTCGTCCCGTCAGTCCCCCACGGGATGGAATTCGCACCCCAGTACGCCCGGTGGTCCCAGCTCGTCCCCTCGCGCCACTGCACCATCACCTCGGTCGGCGGGTTCGTCGGGTCGAGATAGACATAGATGAACACCGCGTCGCCTTCGATCACCGAGAGCGTCGCCGTCGCGTCCCGGAAACAGTGCTGATGGATCCCCGCCGTCACCGGCGACTGGTGCGACTGCGTCCCGGATGCCGGACTGGGGTTCTCAGTCACCCAGGTCCAGGCCTCCCATCCCGTGTCGGTGGTCACCCCGCCCGTCGGGACGGCGTCCTCCACCCACACCGTGTCCACAGGATCGGCCGCCATACACACGCCGCCGGCGGACAGCACGAGAGTAACAGCCAGGATCGCACTCCACCTCATGGATCTTCCTCCCTACTTGGCCAGACGGGCCTTCAATGTATCCAGGTTGAGCCTGGCGCACTCCTTGATCCGGCCCTCGGGTCCCGAGGCCAGAGCCTGGAGCAGCGCCACGTCTTCCTTTTCACCAAGGCTCCCCAGCGCAGCCATCGCCGACATCCGCAGCCGCGCCAAGGCCTTCTCATCCACAGCAGTCTTCCGAGCTTCGGGCAATATCGACTTGTCCCCGGCTCCCGTCGCCACGTGCATCGCCGTCACCGCACGCTCCGGGTCCTTGCCCTTCTCGGCTATCTTCGCCGACGCCAGCTTCGCCACGCGGCCGGCCACTTCCGGATCGGACGCGCCTATTTTCGAGAGCGACAGCATCGCGGTCTCGTACATCACCGCCGCGTCCTTCCCCTCGCCCTTCTCCTCTTCCATCACCTTGAAAAGGAAGTCCACCAAGTCCTTCCGGTGGTCAGCCTCCAGCTTCCAAACCGGAACGGCATGCTGCAGACAGTAGTTCTTCCACTTCCAGGTGTCCGCAGGGTTGCCATGCATCTCGACCAAGAGCGGCCCAAGCGTCCCCAAGGGCTTCTCCTGGCTCTCAAGCTTCCCAAGCAGATCGTTACGGATCGCCTCGTCCACCTCGGGGTTCTTCACCGTCTTCAAGATATCGAGGATCAGCTTCTGACGAAGATCGTTGTCCAGTTTCTCTATCGCCCTCAGCCGCTGGCCATAGTCCGCCTTCTGGTCCATAACAATGGCCAGACTTTCGGTTTCTGGGTGTCGCTGCCAGTCCTCTACCTCATTCGTGTTCGGGTAGTGCTTCAGGTCGGCTTTGCCGCCGCTATCCTTATTGTTATCTCCGGAGGAATGCCACCCGGACAGCACGAGGCCAATAGCAAGGGCCGCGCAGATCGCGGCGGCAGCAGCAACTCCCAAAGCCAACTTCACAGTTCGGGGCACCCGGCACTCCCCCCAATCTGCCTCTTGAACTCTTTCGTTACATCGATGCCGTACTTCAAACGACGGGCCGTATACTTACGACTTCCGCCAACTCGATGCAAGAGGAAAAGGCGGGAAAATCGGGAAGAAGACGTCTTCACGAACCGCTCGCAGAAACACCACCCCCGCCTCACCGCCATACTGCTCCAGCGTGGTGCAGTCCAAAGTGCACTTCTGCACCATTTGGACTGGCCATGAGCAGCGATCAGGCATTTCAGCCGGCAGTTTCTATCCATACTCACTACCTTATCCATCCAAACTCGCCGGGGCCGGTTGACACCCACGCTGCGCGTGAGGTATAGTGGTGTCGGCAGAACAATAGACCTACGGGAGGAGATAAGACATGCCGGCATCTCCTGAGCCCAACGTCAGGAAGATTATCGGACGTGTCCTGGTGGTCGAGGACGACGAAGACATCAACGACATCGTGACCTGGACGCTCGTGGATCAAAACTTGGAGGTCGCCACGGCCCCCGATGGCGCCCAAGCGCTGGAGATGCTCTCGCAGAGCCGCTTCGATATCCTGGTCCTCGACCTGATGATGCCGAAGATGAGCGGGGTCCAGCTCCTGGCGGAAATGCGCAGTCGCGGCTGGAATATCCCCGCGATCATCGTCACCGGCCACTCCGACGCCCTCGACAATCAGGCGCTCGGCAACCTCCGCGCCTGTCAGGTGCTGAAGAAGCCCTTCCGCATCGAACGCCTCGCGGCCCTGATCAAGGACGAGCTGCTGAAATCCTCCGTGCCGGAATGATACCGGCCTCGAAGGCTCCCATCGCGACCGCTTTTCTCTTCAAACGCGATTGCCAAACTCCAACTCCGACTACAATGTGCCGGCCTGCTTGCCGCTACTGCGTGGAGGTTCTCTGGCATGAAGAAAGCCGCCTTCGTCCTGAGCATGCTGCTGGCCGTCATCGCCGGCGCCATCGGCGCCTGGGCGTTCATCCCACGGCCAAAGCCCATCCCAGCCGCCCAGCCGGCACCCGCTCCCGCCGCCGAGGCACCGGCCGAGCGCGTCGCCCCTCCTCCGCCGGGCTTCGCCCTGAGGCCCGCCAGCCATGACTTCGGCAAGCTCTTCGAGGGCGAGGCCCGCGTCGTGGAACTGGCCATCGAACGCCCGGCCGGATCGGCCCTGCGCCTCGGTCGCCTCTACAGTCCCTGCCCCTGCATCAGAGTGGAAGCCGCACCGCTCCTCTTCGAGGCCGGCAAACCAGCCTCCGTCAACGTCCGCGTCCACAGCCTCACCCTCGACGGCAAGAAGTCATTCCCCGTCTACGTCGAGGTCCTGGAGCCCGCCAAGGGCGTCCTCAGAGCCGACGTGACCGTGAACGTCGAGCGCGTCCCGGCCAAAATCATGATCGCCCCCGAGGCCTTCCACCTCGGATCGGCCAAGCCGGGCAAGACCGCCTCCGTCAAACTCACGAACCTCACCAAGTACCCCATGGCCGTCCAGGAACTCTCCTCGTCGCTCGCCGGCTCCAGCGTCGAGATGAAAGGCGCCAAGTCCCTCGCCCCCGGCGAGGCCGGCGAGATCATCCTGTCGCTCGGAACCGGAGACCTGCCGCCAGGGCCGGTCCGCGGCGAGGTTACGATCAAGACCGACTCTGCACTCCACGGCCTGGTGAAGATCCCCGTGGATGGGACCAAGTCGAACTGACAGGACGTTGCGGTAATGTGGGGAACCGCCGGCCATAGCCCGAGTAGGCCGGCCAGTTGTCCGAGGCGGCCATGCCAATCAGACTGAGTCTTAGGGTCAAGCAGAAGATATCCATGGGATTCTGCCGCCTCAACGTCAATGGAACCGACTGCCAGCGCCCAGCTTTTCAGCGCGGCATGTGCGTGAAGCACTGGGCCTATTGCCAGAAGCACAAGCTCCTCGACATCCACGGTGCGCCAAAGCGCGGTGGCCGGCGCTCCTACTCCGTTAACCCCCTTGCTGAGGAAGGCATCTGCCGGATGGTGGTCGATGGCGTCCCCTGCACCCGCAAAGTCAGGAGCAGAGGCTTCTGCAAGTGGCACTACGAAGGATTCTGGCGCAAACACTTCCTCGACAAGAAGGCGTTCTTCCTTCCGCTGAAATCCGTCACCAACCGCGATAACGCCGCCCGGTGGTTCAGAGTCAAACGCCGACCGATCAAAGGCGTCTGCCGCCTGATATTCAGAGACCAAGAGTGCTCCAGACCGGCCGTGTGGCGCGGGCTGTGTTACCGCCACTGGGACCACCTCAAGCGAATGGGGCTCCTTGAAGTCTTCGCCGCACCGAAGACCACACCAGTCCGGTATGAGGTCAAGCTGCAACCTGCCGAGGGGACATGCAGGATAACCGCCGATGGCGTACCCTGTAAAGCCCGGGCTGAAAGACGCGGCCTGTGCATTCACCATTACGCAAGCATCTGGGCTCGAAGGGACCTGGACATCGAGGCCCTGGCGGCACCCAAGTATAGGCCGATCATCGCGCGGATGAAGAAGAAATACCATCCCCCGCCGGGTATCTGCATCATCATGGTCGATGGAGAAGACTGCCTGAATGCCGCCTTCCGCAGAGGGCTGTGCCGCCAGCATTTCCGCGCGGCCTACACCTCACCACAAGGAATCGATTACTGGGCGTTGCCGAAAGACCCGCCAGTGTGGCATAAGGTCAAGGAGCACTCTGACGGACTCTGCCGCATCATTGAGATCAGGGGCTCCAATCACGAGGAGCACCCTTGTACCGATAAGGCGTTCATGCGTGGAATCTGCAATCACCATTACCGACGCTTTCTCAAAAGGCAGAACCTGGCCATGTTCGCGCTGCCAGACGCGCGTCTCCAGCACTCAGTGCGGCAATCCCGAGACAACCCCACCACCCATATGGCTCCCGAATAACATTGAGGCCGGTTGCCGAGAATGGCCCTGTGTTGCTGTTTCTGGCCAACCGGCCGATGCCTGCAGGCGCGGCTTGGGGAGATGACCGGCCCCCAGGGTGACTCTGGTCCGGATCGCCCCACGTCAGCCCCCCTGTGCGCCGCTGTGGGGCCTTGTGACGTAGATCGCCCAGCCCCCGGCGTGATCAACCGCGTTGCACGGTTGCAGCCAATTCAACGGGGTGTACCCCCCCCCCCCCGTGGGCCCCATGCCCCCCAAAGTTGGCCCTCTGTTTTGCGGGACAACCGGCCCTTTTTTCCGGGGGGGGGCCCCGACGGGCTCCCCCCGGGTGGGCCG
>Ga0116153_10001022_pt1 | contig 28879 bp, 21 predicted proteins | sample AD_UKC028_MetaG_FD_89896 | JGI IMG/M metagenome (GOLD analysis project Ga0116153, IMG submission 89896) | Active sludge microbial communities of municipal wastewater-treating anaerobic digesters from USA - AD_UKC028_MetaG | ecosystem: Engineered > Bioreactor > Anaerobic > Digestate | place: USA...
AAAGGCGGCTGTCCTCCGCTGGGTCCTTTCCGCGTGTCCTGGTGCCGGCGATCGGCACGGTCTGCACCACTCCCCGCTGCACCTTGACGAGCATCTCAGGGCTTGACCCGACAATCGCCTCATCCCCGAAGTTCAGGTAATAGAGGTAGGGTGAAGGGTTGATGGAACGGATCCGACGATAGATGGCGAGGGGATCACCATGGAAGGGCACGGATATCTTCCGGGCGAGGACGACCTGGAAGATATCGCCAGCCATGATATGCTCCTTGGCCTTCCTCACCATCTCCTGGTATCCCTCCCGGTCCTCCTGTCCGGGATCCGTCAGTGTCCCCATCACCGTACTGGAGTGACCAGAGCCAGCTGGTACCGGGATATCCTGTATCCTTTTTTCCAGGGCATCCAGTCGCTGCTGTGCCAGACATATCGCCTCGTCTCCCTCATATCCGTGAGAAAGGAAGATGTCCTCGAAGAGGAGGCAGGACCCCTGCACATGATTGTACACGATGCCCCTTGTCGAGCACATGAACCGGGCAAGGGGAATATCATCCCTTCCTGCCTGGACATGCCCACCCGAAAGACTGGTCACCATGTCATAGCTGCAGTACCCGACAAAGCCCCCGTCAAAGTCTCCCTCGCCTCCCGGTGTATACGAGAACCGCGAGGACAAAGACCGGAGCTGGCTGACCGGATCATCCCCCAAAAGAGGAGGGAAGAGGGAACCGCCAGGGTATGTTCCGGAAATCGCCGGAGATTCTCCAAGGACGATCTCAAACTCCGGTTCCATACCGATTATGGAACGGACCGCCCTTCGTGGGACCCCTTCCATCGATTCGAGGATATATCCCTTGGTGATCTTCAGGGCACAAAAGAGGGTAAACGGATCGACTCCCGGAAGAGGTATGATCCTCTTTATGGGGATAACCTGGAAAGGAGGGTATTGTTCGGGCTGATGGCCATTCACTGCCGTCCTGGGGACGGCATTCCCCAGTCCAGCGGCATCACGTACTTGGTATTCATGTACAAATAAGTACATTGATGGATTTATTTATACTTTTGTATACCTTTTTGGATTATGAAATTTCATCCCCTTACCACCACATCTGAAGAGAAACCCCTGTGGATGATCCACCAATGGCACGGGGTTGCCGGCCACTCCCTGGCCCATCACCCTCAAGCGATCAGTTTAACGTTCTTCCCCATGGTATTGCAATGGGAGAACTGCTGAGGAGAGTCATGGCCAAAAAAACCAAGGGTACGAATACCAGGAATGGAAAAAATCGCGCGTTATTGATCGGTATTTTCATTGTGATCTTCCTTATAATGGCCGGGATATTCTCCTCCTTTTCAAAGGTGAATGACAATACCGATACGGCCTCTTGGTCACTCGATGAATCCAGCCTCCTCTCCGTGAGCGGCCGTACCCTGCCACCCATCACGGTATCCCCTCTCGAAGAAACGGTGAACTGCACGCTGGAGAAGATCAGCTACCAGAGCGATGACACGATGGTGTATGGCCTGTTGCGCCTCCCGAGAGAGGTCCAGATCCCACCGGTCGTTATCGTCCTGCCCGCAGCCACGGTCACAAAGGAAGGAGATTGGGCAATGGCAGATGCCCTCTGTTCCTTCGGGTATGCCTCGCTCACCCTGGATGAACGGGGCAACGGCGGCGAAACGCAGGGAGTCTCACCGATGGATCTTCAAACAGGCTACACTGCCTACCGCAACAGGGAGATGCCCGCCCAGTATGCACAGATCTACGATGTGCTCATCGCCTATGACTACCTTCAAACCCGGAAAGATCTGGATGGGGATGCTATCGCAGTACTAGGTGAGAGCATGGGCGGCCGTTTTGCGATCATCACCGCGGGAATCGAGCCGGGTATTAAGGGTGCGTTTGTTGTCAGCTCTGGTCCTTACGGGGTCGATGCCGGGAACAATCCGGACGTGCAGCGGTTTATTACCTCGATCGAGCCTGAAAGATATCTGCTGAAGCTGCCCCCACGGCCACTGGTCATGTTCCACTTTACCGACGACCCGATCATCCCTCTCGCTGAAGGGAAGGCACTCTACAACAAGGCCCTTTCACCCAAAGCCTGGCACCAGTATAACGGGACCGTGCATGGCGTCTACAGCGAGACCTATGCCGAGGATTTGCACGCAGAACTGAAGGAGATTTTCGGAAGGTGATCCCCCCTACCTTCTCATTTGAAGGATGGTCACGTTCTGAGCATCAGGATTACCAATGTTAAAGCCGGGAGGGTATCGCATGTTCATGATCAGCGCCTGTGAGCGACGATACCCATTCCAGATTCACCTGTTAATGCTCGTTATAGAGGATCCACACTACATACAACATCGAGAGAGTCTCAACGAGAAAGATGATGGCTACAACGCTCGGTAAGAGGGAGATATCCATGAATGCGATAATATCGTAAACGACATAAATGCCAAAGGTGAGGGCAATAAACCATCCATAGATCTTCTTATTCAGAATCCCGATAGCAATGGCGATGATGCAGATGATCGCCTCGATAACGATGGAAACCGGCTGGAGGTAGAATGACAGGTCCATACAGAAGTGAGTGCTGCTGAATGTAAAATAGTTCCAGGGGAGCGGAAGATAAGGACATGTCGTGGGTGCATCCCGGCAATGGTCCTCGTACCCCTCCCCTACAATCCTTCGAGGAGTCTCTTGCTCACCAGAACCCCCTCAAGGTCCTTTACTTCGAGAACAGCCGTCGCCCCCGTTCGTTCCAGTGCTGCCATGACCGGACGGAAATCGATTGTACCTTCTCCAATAGCAGAATGGCTGTCTTTCCGGCCATCGTTATCATGGATATGCATATGTGAGAAGTCAGTCTCAAGGAATGCCGGCAGGCAGTGGTTCAGGTTCGCATGCCCGCAATCGAGGCAAAACCCGGTATCGCCAAGCGATGGGATGTCATCAGGGGTCCTGAAATGGAAATAATTTAATTCCCCCATGTTCTCAAACCAGAACATGAGCGAATGATCGGCAGCAGACTCCTGGAGCTGATGCTGGGATTTTTCGAATTGCCGATCCGCTGCCTCTTTTTCAGTGTTCCATGCATGGTACCCGGGATGCATCACAACCGGTGCCCCTATCTCCGCTGCAATAGCAAAACAGTCGATCATCACCTCCACGCTCGCCCTCCGGATACTCTCAAAGAGGCTTGCAATATTCATCCCGTGGTAGGGGGCGTGGATGACGAAATCCTGCGAATAGCTCTCAAAGACTGCCGGGTCGGTGATGAGATGAGGCCCCTCGTCCATCACCTCGATCAGGTCGGTGATCCCTGAGAGCGTATCAAGGGTCTCTGCAAGCGGGCGACCGATCAGGCAATAGCTTGAGATGCCAAGCTCCATGAGAGTATTTGAGAGGCGAGGTATGAAAAATGTGCGGATAATGGAATGAGGGTCAACGCTGTATGGATCCAGGGATTTCAAAAGGGTGTCCTCTGGTCAGGTGAAACGATCTGGAAGGCGGGGAGACCAGGAGGACTTCCCCTCATGCCAAAGAGATGAATGAAAATCGATTGAGTGTAATCATCTAATTCGTCAATCCATTATGATAACCTCCCGATTGAGAAATCTTTTAAAGTTTGAGGAAAGAAGTGGATGCACAAAAAGGGATGCCACATGACCGTACGAGTCCTGACCACGCTTTTCCTGCTCTTCTTCCTGGCAGCTGCTGCCGGGATTGTTGCAGCTGAGGAAGAGACCACCTACTATTGCTACGATTACTCGACCCAGTCCTGGAGGGTATGCACCCCTGAGGAGGCTATCCAGGCAATAGATGCCCTGGAAAAGGAGATCCCGAAAGAGCTACCTCATGACGAATGGGAAGCCGTGATCAATTCCAACCAGCCATACTGGCAGTACTATCTCGATCCGCCGACCGGGACGCCCACCCCAACGCCTACCCCCACCCCAACCGCCACTCCGACTCCCTCACCACGAGCAACGCTCTCCCCTTCACTCGAACAATCGTTCTTCACCCCCTGGTTCAGCAATGCTCCCAGTGCAATCCCGACCTCTGGGCCAACGAAATATCCCGGGAGATCACCAATCTTTCCAAAATACACGATAACCAGTACCCCCACTCCCACCCCGACTTCTCCCATATCCCCGGAGAATACGATCTCGAAGGATTTCGGGAATTCGTTCTTCAGCCCCCTGTTCCCGGTGAGGAATTTCTCGCTGTTCAAGTGGTTCTGAAGGGGACTCGTCCCTTCGCGGCCGGCTGAATAGTGAACCTACCCGGCGACCGGGATTGCACCCGGTCGCACCAAACCTGTTTCTGTGGGAGTTCAGCGAAGTCCCGGCGCGCAGTATCCTCGCAGGATCTGTTAGGGGACATTCAGGCCTCAAGACCGGATAGAGCACGAGCAGCCACCTCACATCTTGTTTTATCTGAAACAAGAGTAATCTCCAGCATCGACCCAACACCTCTTCTTCAAGAGAGTGGGCACCAGGATAGTGAACAGGAGTACATCCATGTCAATCCCCGGGTCAGTGTGGTGTATGCATACCGGGGAGTCACCCTTGCGTCACTTTGCGGGGCAGATGATGTCCTCTCTGCCGTTGATTTTGCCCTTGATCCCCGTGATCTCACCGCATTGAATAACAAAGGACTCCTCCTCTCTGGGCTCGGACCGGATGAGGAGGCAATGGTCGTCCTCGTGATGGCACGGGAGCTGGCCCGATACCAGGCTATCACTCTGAGGGTATGGTGAACTGTAAGGGAGGAGGTTTTCCAAAACTCCAAAAGGGTAGCGACGATGAAGAAAAAACGCTGAGACCTACCCCTTCCTGTTGATCTCGATCATCCGGTCCATATATGCATTGGCATTTTTAATAAACATGTCAACGTATTCTGGAGCCGGGATCAATGGCAGTTCGAGACGGAACGTTGTCTCCGGGGTAATTTTTCCTTCCTTCACCACCTCCCATCCTGCTTTCCGGAGCTGCATCTTGTAGGCATCGATCCACGGTTTCAGTTCTTCATCCTGAAGCAGGGACCCCCCTCCCCGGTAGATCTCACCCGCGAGCATGGTGTCGAAATTCCTGGCCAACCTTTGAGCGAGGAGGCGGAGAACCTGGAAATGCGTCTGTTCGGGAAAGCCGGAATTTGCCATCATGACAAATTTCTGGTTCTTCTTCTCTCCCGAAACATGCCGGACCTCCCCGTGGGGATCTTTCTCGAAATGGGGATCTCCCATCGGAATGAGCCGGTCCATGAAGTTCTTCATGATCCCGGAAACATTGTCGATATACAGCGGCGTTGCAAAGATGACGATATCTGCGGAGAGGTATTTCTTGATCAACTCCTCCATATCGTCAGACTGGACACATGTCCCTGGTGTTTTCAGCCAGCAGTCAAAGCAGCCAAGGCAATACCTGATAGAATAGTTCGATAGGAAAATGTTCTCCGTATCCGCACCCGCATCCTCTGCCCCGGCAAGAAAGGACGCCACCATGACATGAGTATTACTCTGTTCTGCCCGGGGACTCCCGTTAAAAGCAACAATTCGCATCTGCTACCCCCACCATTATGATGCCGTATGAAAGGGGAATTCTTGGCACATCGAATAAAAGTATGCCTATCACATAGGGAGTACAGATACGATAGAGGATTTCAGCCTGTTGGATTCACGGTGGCTACCGGTAGAAAACCTGTTTTATTTCCGTAAAAACGGTTTTTTACATTCTGAAGAGGCTGATTTGATAAAATCAGCGTAAGATTGAAATATTGTTACTCATCTATATTCCTGCATGAAAAAACGTCAGATCCTCATTTCCGGCCTGATAGCCATTTTTTTGTTTATTGTGTCGGCGACTGCGGCGGAGTGTTCCCTGGTCGGCACATGGGGGAGTATTGATGGATCATACATTTACGATCTGGATGAGAACGGTGGAGGCCAGATTATTGCGGAGGGCGTGATCCAATCCTGCAACTGGACCGAAGAGAGCAAGGTCGTGACGATCACCTGGTCATATGGTCCTGTGCCAGGAGAGCGGTATATCGACACGGTGACCCTCCTCGATGAATGCGATTCATTTGCCGGAACGAACAATTACGGAGCACCGATCTATGCTGCCAGGATAGTCAGCCCTCCTTTTGCATGTTCAGATGAGTTTCCTCTTCAGCAGAATTCAGCACTCGTGGTTGAAAGGCCAGGGGTACTGATCAATGATTTTCCACCGAACCAGGACAACCTTACCGCCCTTCTCATCTCGTCCCCCCTGAACGGAGATCTGGTTTTCAGCGATGATGGATCATTTACCTATACCCCGTCCCCGGAATGGTGCGGGACGGATACCTTCTCCTACCTGGTGAAGAACGAAACAGCGGTAGGAACCCCCGCCCAGGTGCGGCTGGTCGTCACAAAGCCGGAGAACCCGGCAACCTATACGATCACCACCTCGCGTCTTGGCGCTGGTGAGATCTCCCCCTCCGGCATCATTCCCCTCCAGCCTGGAGAGAACCAGATGTTCCTGGTCCTTGGGGAGAAAGGATCCCGGCTCACCTCCTTTACCATTGACAGCGTTACGATCGATGTCGTCCAGGACCCACCCAGCCCCTCTTCCGAGAACCAGGGCGTCGTGGACATCCAGAGCCTGGTCGTTACCTTTGAAAATATCATGTCGGACCATACCCTGCACGCGGTATTTACCACACCCACCATCTGAGAGAGGAGGGGAATCCCCTCACTCTCTCTCATCCTAAAAGAGGATTTTTTAACGCTGAACAACAAAAAGAAGGAATTCGAAAGGAGGGGATTCGAAATCCTGGCTTTTCCCTCTCTATCTTGAGATAAATATATATATTTGGATTTATAATCTCATCCTTGACCATCAATCAAGGTGGTGGTTAGTGGAGTGGGGACGCGCACCGTTTTTACGAACCCTCATGTGGCACCCAGACTTTTCGCGAGCGTTCCCATTTCATTTCATAGCATATTTTTCCGAAGAGACCTGATCTCAGTTCCTATCTGACCTCAGAACATTGGACCTGACCAGACTCATTCTTAGCCGCCCGAACTCAGATCAGATCACCATTCCCCGGGTTTCCCGGAACACTGAATGCGTTGGCCGGGAAAGGAGCGTTTGTTTCTGATGCGACGGTCATAGTGAGGAGTGGTTCTCTTACTTTGAGCGGTTGGAGCGACGGGTATCTTGCAGGGAAGCTATCAGTCCATAAGAAAAAGGGAAAATGATTCCATCAGATGGATGATCTCAATCCAATTATTTTTCTCATGCATATGCCTATAGGAATTAGTATGGAGACCCCCTCTTCTCGCCGTATTTTATGCAAGATGAATCTTCATCCCGTCCAGGCGGCTATCTCTATACTCTCCGTCAGGGATGCATGTCTGCCATTCTGGAAAGCGTTGAATATCCTTCTGATGGATGAGGGCCAGGGGAGACCATTGTGACGAAACTGTTTTTGGGACTTGTTCTCTGTGTAGTGTTGATCGCCGGGGGCGAGGCAGCCGTACCGGTCGGGTACCAGTTCAACGGGACATGGGGAGGACTCGGCAGTGAGCCTGGAAATTTTTCCAGCCCTCTTGGCATTGCATCGGACCAGGCAGGAAATGTCTACGTAGTCGATAGCAATAACCACAGAATCCAGAAATTTTCATCAAGCGGGACATTTCTCACCGAATGGGGTAGTCTCGGTGAATGGAACGGATTCTTACAATACCCCGCTGGAATTACTGTTGATCGTGACGGAACTGTCCTTGTTACCGATGCTGGGAATAACCGGGTCCAGGTATTTACCGATGAGGGGATGTTCATCAATGCCTGGGGTTCAGATGGGGTGGGGGATGGCGAATTCTGGTATGCGGAGGGTATCGCGTGCGATTCGGAAGGGAATGTATACGTCGTCGATCACGGGAATCACCGGGTCCAGAAATTCGACCCGACGGGAGTGTTCCTGGCCAAATGGGGGAAAAATGGCGGTGACGGTTCATCAGGGACCGGACCGGGAGAATTTTATCATCCGCGTGGCATCCTGGTCGACCAGAGCGACAGGGTCTACGTGGTCGATACTGAGAATAACCGAGTCCAGAAATTCGATCTGAACGGAAGTTACCTGGGAGAGTGGGGCTCCTTTGGTTCCGGAGATGGCAAGTTCACCGCTCCGCGTGGCATTGCTGCAGATGGTGGCGGGAATGTCATGGTCGTGGAGGAATTGAATCACCGGGTCCAGAAATTCACCCCGGATGGAATTTTTATCTCATCATGGGGCATTGAGGGTTCGCTTGCCGGACAATTCTCTCATCCTTGTGGTATTGCTGTCGGTTCGAATGGTGAGATCTCTATAACGGATAGCAACAACCACCGGATCCAGTGTTTCAGGCCGGTAATCTCCTTTGTCAACAAGATGGGGGCATCCGGAACCGGACCCGGCGAGTTCATCCTACCTACGGGTGTTGCCTATGACGCCTTTGGGGACCTCTACATAACCGACATGGGAAATCACCGGATCCAGAAGTATGCTGCTGATGGGACCTGGTTGTGCTCATGGGGGACCCAGGGTGCAGAAGAGGGGCAGTTCCATTGGCCATGGGGTATCGCCATCAATGGAACCGGGTACGTCTATGTAGGTGATTCGATGAACAACCGGGTCCAGGTTTTTTCCGGAAACGGAACGTTTGTCACTTCGTGGGGCTATTATGGAACCGGAGCAGGAGAGTTCAATGCTCCGTGCGATATCGCACTTGATCCTGCAGACAGGGTATATGTCGCCGATTACGGGAACCAGCGGATCCAGGTTTTTGAGGCTGACGGGACCTACCTGTTTACCGCATGGGGGGAAGGCTACCTTAATCCCCGGGGGATTACGATAGACAGGAACGGGAATATTGTCTGTGCTGACGATGCTCTTCGCAGGATATACACTCTTTCTCCGACGGGAGCATATATCCGATATTGGGGATCAAACGGCACCGGACCCGGTGAATTTTATTTTCCTTCTGGAGTTGTGACTGACGGGAACGGGGATTTTTACATCACCGACACCATGAACCACCGGGTACAGAAGTTGAATGAAACCGGCGGGTTCATCGCATCATGGGGATCATTTGGGAGTGCTGATGGGCAGTGTAACCAGCCATACGGGATAGCCCTCAGTCCAGGGGGTGCCCTTGCCATCACCGATAGTGAAAATGCCCGTATTCTGCATTACACCACGACTGGAGCGAGGAGCCCAGTCCTTGGGTCAATCGATCCGGATACCGGTTTTCTCGGACTGCCAGTGACTATTGTCAGCCTCTCCGGCTCGTATTTCCAGGAAGGCCCGCCTGCACCCCAGGTCAATCTGAAAAGGGCCGGGCAGAGTCTGGTGAGAGGATCTGAGGTTTCCGTCCTGTCCCCAGAACGGATTGCCTGCAGGTTTGACCTTCCTGCAGATCCTGCTGCTGAGGGGATATGGGATGTTGTTCTCACCAATCCTGATGGTCAGTCAGTGACCCTTGGGAGTGCTTTCAGGATTGAATCCCTGCACGTGCTGGGGATAGATCCCCCTTCCGGTGTTATCGGAACTCCCGGCATCGGCTACTCGGTCACGGGAACCGGTTTTCACCCCGGCTCTTCTGATACTGAAGTGGCACTGAACCGATCAGGGTATCCTGATATTCCCGCCACAAATGTCACGGTTCAGTCTTCCCGGAACATCACCTGCAATTTCGGTTTTCCCTCTGATGAGGCTGTGCTGGGAATATGGAATGTTGTGGTTACCGGTCCGGGAGGACAATCTGCGTCTCTTCCGGATGGCTTTTCTCTTGTGCTCCCACCCCCATGTATTACTGATATTCATCCGTCAACAGGAGTGAACAATGCCAGTGTTAGGGTCACTCTCCTCGGATCGGGTTTCAGGCCTGGGATGAATGAGACCGCTGTACGACTCAATCAGACCGGACATCCCGATATTATCGGAACATCGGTATCAGTTCTCTCATCAGGGGAGCTGTCCTGTCAATTTGGCATTCCTGCTGATGGAGCCGGGAGCGGAATCTGGGATGTCGTGGTGACAAATCCCGATCACCAGGCAGGGAGTTTACAGGAAGGGTTCATTACCGCTCAGCCGGACAATTCATTCGTCCTGGAGTGGGGATCAGATGGAGTCGGACCCGGGCAGTTCTGGCACCCGTATGATATCACGGTCGATAAACAAAGGAGCAAGGTCTATGTGGTGGACTATAACCTGAACCGTGTCCAGAAGTTTACCACTGACGGCAGGTACCTGGGCGGATGGGGGTCCTGGGGGAATGGAACCAGCCAGTTCATGTGTCCAACCGGCATCGCAGTGGACAGTACCGGGAATATTTTTGTGGGAGACTCGTGGAATTACCGGGTCCAGAAATTCAACAGTACATTTGGCTACCTGACGCACTGGGGCTCTCCTGGAAATGATGAAGGCGAGTTCGACACACCATGGGGTGTTGCAGTGGACAGCGATGACAACGTCTATATTTCTGATTTTGATGGGGTGTATATCCAGAAATTCAACGGGAACGGTGAATTTATCCTGCGTTTTGGAGGGGCTGGATCTGGTCCGGGCCAGCTGGTGAATTCCTGGGCGGTCGCCGTTGACCGGAATGATGATGTACTGGTTGCCGATACCGTGAACCACCGCGTGCAGAAATTTTCAAAGAATGGAGATTTTCTCACTATGTGGGGTTCAGCCGGGACCGGGAACGGGCAATTTGACTTCAGCCGTGGTATCGCAACCGACGGCCTCGGGAACGTCTATGTTGTCGATGGAGGCAATAACCGGGTTCAGAGGTTCAGTGGTGACGGAGTATACCTGTCCCAGTGGGGTTCCTATGGGAATGGTTCCGGGCAGTTTGACTACCCCTATGGTATTGCCACGGACAGCGCCGGATTCGTCTATGTCGTAGATAATTTTAACCACCGGGTCCAGCTCTTTGCGCCCGGGGCCATCACACCGGGAATACGTTCGATTGACCCGAACAGCAGCATCCCCGGTTCCCCTGTGAACCTTACCATACAGGGGGCGAATTTCTACACCGGGGAGATGAAACCCACCGTGATCCTTCACCGCACGGGGCATCCGGACATCATTGCGACGGAGGTCAATGCGGTCTCCTCTGATCTGATCACCTGCAAATGTATTCTTCCAACCGGGGGTGATGCAATCGGGGACTGGAATGTCACCATCACCAATCCCGATGGAAAGTCCATCACCCTTGTCGACGGGTTCAGTATTGTTCCTCCCACTTCGATCACGCTTACGACTCCGGTTGGAGGTGAGAACTGGACCAGGGGGACTGATGTGACCCTGTCATGGATTTATCGTGATGATCCAGGTCCCCAGGTCAGGATCGAACTCCTCAAAGGAGCATCGCTGAGCCAGGTGATCCTTGAGAATGCCCCCATCGGGTTTGCCGGCTCAGGATTCGCTGTCTGGACGATACCCTTCGACCAGGATCCCGGGGCGGATTACCGGGTCCGGATCACCAGCGTCAGCACTCCCGCGTATACCGATACCAGCAGGGCAGCCTTTCGTATCAGTGCCGGTGCCCCGATAACGGTGACTGCGCCGAATGGCAACGAGAGCTGGAAACCGGGGACCAGCCAGAGAATCTGGTGGAAGTATACAGGGAATCCGGGACCTGCCGTTAAGATTGAGGCCCTCCGGGGAGAGACAGTCCTTGGAATTGTTACCCCGAGTACACCCCTCGGAGAGAACGGATTCGGTTCATTTCCTCTCACGGTGCCCATGAACGCCCCTTATGGCACCGATTATCGGATCCGGGTCACCGATACCAATGATTCCACCTGCACTGATACGAGTGATGGGCCCTTCAAGGTCATTTCAGGTACCGGGGCCTCCATCACTCTGGTTTCCCCCAACGGCGGTGATGACTGGCAGCAGGGCTCCACGCGTACGATCAGCTGGAACTATATCGGCGATCCTGGTCCAACAGTGAAGATTGAGGCACTTCGGGGAGATACGGTACTTGCGGTCATCGCTCCCGGTGCTCCGGTAGGTATAGGAGGTTCGGGATCGCTGAACCTGACGTTGCCCATCAATGCCCCGCTCGGTACTGACTATCGTATCCGGATCTCAAGTACCAGTAATAGTGTCTACACCGATATGAGCGATGCCCCCTTCAGCATCAGTGGTAATACCAGTTCCTCAATAATGGTAATATCACCTGATGGTGGTGAAAACTACCTGCAGGGATCTACCCAGGCCATTCGATGGACCTATACTGGAAATCCAGGACCCACGCTCAGGATCGAGGCATTGCGAGCTGAGAAGCTACTGGCAGTGATCATGTCTAGTTATCCAATCGGGGCAGGAGGTTCAGGCTCTTTCAACCTGACATTCCCCTACAACACGCCCCTCGGGTCTGATTACACGATCCGGGTCACCAGCACCAGCAATCCTGCCTGGACTGATACGAGCGATGATTCATTCACAGTCAGTCCGGCGATCACCGTGGCGACTCCCAACGGGGGAGAAACCTATCAGGTTGGCGACATCCTTTCCATGAATTGGACCTATACCGGCAATCCCGGCCCGACAGTGGATATTGCTGTGATGAAGGGGCCAGCCACCCTGAAAACACTCGCCGGTATCTCCATCGGAGCAGGTGGATCCGGATCCTACCAGGTGACAATTCCTTCCTCAACCCCATCGGGATCTGATTACAAGATCCAGGTTACCAGCACCAGCTATCCCGCTTGTAGTGATAGGAGTGATGAGGCGTTCACGATCATTGCCGGGTGATGAGAGTAGAGAGAAAAGAGTGTACCGGTCGAGAAGGGAATCCCAATTTCAACTTTTTTATATGAACTTGCATGTGGATAACTGACCAGGAAAGGAGGTATCAGGACCATCACTCTTTTATCCCGGCGGAAAGAGAGACTCTGTTTGAACGATGACCCTGTCGTTGCCATCGGGAATTCTGTGTAGCGAGTCTCCCCCGTGCTGATAAGGGAGGGGATACCGTTCGGTGAGGGCAGGGCAGAGGTGAAGAGGACCGATGGAATTGGGTGATGAGGAAGACCAGCGTCTGGAGGAGATCTGGATCACTATCCTCAGGCGACTCACCCGGACCATCTCCCGGACCCCGTCCGGGATCCCGGAATATCACCCTGGTCCTCCCAAGACGCCCCTGGAATCCCACCGTCCGCTCCCTCACCTCGCCGGTGTCTATGCTTCGTCAGACCTGGCTGCCGCTATCGCAGGCGATCTGATCGGGCGTGACCTCCCCGTCAAAGTCGAGCGACATGAGACCCCTCCTCCGTATTCCCAGGTTATCGGGGATCACACCGGCACCCTGGTGCGCGGACATACCGGCCCGGTCTGGGTGGTGTGGACAGATTACCACAACAACAGGTGTGAGACTATGCAAGGACCGGCCGGAAAAGACATAATCCCACCAGGTATGAGGGGCGATCAGACAAGGAAGATACCATGAAAGGCATGACCCACGGATTTGCCGATGCTTTGCGATTGACACTGGAACATATTACCCCGCTTTCCACGGAGACAATCTCCCTTCTTGACAGTGTCGGCAGCATTGCCGCAGAAGACCTCTATGCCCTTATTGATTCCCCTTCCATGGATTCCTCCCGGAAAGATGGCTATGCGGTCCGGTCCGGTGAGGTGGCTGGAGCGACCCCGGATCATCCTGTCCGGCTTCGCCTGGTTGGATCCATCGCGGCAGGAGGCGCGAACAATATCGGTGTCATACCAGGTACGACAGTGCGGGTCCTGACCGGAGCCTGCATCCCGGAAGGGGCAGATGCAGTGGTCTCCGAAGAATTCGCCGTAAAGGAATCCCACGAGGTGCTGATAGAAAACCCGGCTGCACCAAAAAACATCCTGCCCCGTGGGAGTGATGTCTCGTTCGGGCAGTGCCTTCTCTCAAAGGGTTCATCAATAACACCGGTCATGGCCGGGCTCCTTGCGTTAGCCGGGCATAGCCGGATCCCGGTATACCGAAGCCCTGCAATCGGGATTGTGGGAACCGGGGATGAGATCATCGAGCCGGGAGAACCCCTCCCTAAGGGCAAGATCTATGCAAGCAACATCATCACGCTGGCAGGATGGTGCCGGAGATATGGGGGCTCCGCCACCCTCGCCCTGGTCCCGGATGATCCTGATGCCATCTTTCGAACCCTGCACCGCCTGTCCCTGGAGACCGATGCGCTGATCACCAGCGGAGGGGCATGGACGGGAGACCATGACATGGTGGCCTCAGTCCTTGGGAGCCTCGGATGGGAGCAGGTCTTCCACCGGATCCGGATCGGCCCGGGGAAAGGGGTCGGCTTTGGCATGCTTGGGGGAAAACCCGTGTTTGTCCTTCCCGGTGGGCCACCCTCCAATCTCATGGCGTTCCTGCAGATTGCACTCCCTGGTCTCCAGGCGCTTTCAGGAGATGCCCATCCAGGATTGCCCCGGATCCGCGCAAGGCTGGGGTCCGATCTGGTGGGCGGGGATCGTGACTGGACCGACTTTTTCTTCGGTACACTCTCACTGGAAGGTGAAATGGTGGTGTTTTACCCGATGATGAAACGGAGCCGGCTATCTGCAGTGGCGGGAGCTACCGCCATTGGAGCAATCCCTGAAGGTGAGGACTCTCTCCATGAAGGGGAGGTCATCGGGGTCCAGCTCATCGGGCACGGAATGGAGCCATGAGAGGGGATCCATTCTGATACCGACAGGAAAGTCGCCCTCGACAATCGGCATTCGCATTTCTTTGGAGCGAAAAGGCCGATAAAAGAGATACCGTTGCAGGAGGTATTCTTCGGAAGGGACCACTCTGTACTCGAGCAGGGGCTGTATCCCCCTGATCCCCCGTGAATGGAGGACGAAGATCCATCTGGAGAGACGATCATCGACACACATTGGCAGACGCATTCCTGGTTGGAATAGGAGGAATCAGCAGGTATCAGATCTTCTCCCCGGCCGGTGACCACGGGATGAACCTGACCTCCATCCCGGAAGAACCAACCCCGGACTCCCTGAGGATCCCGTTCATTGCAGAGAGAAAGTCGTTTTCGAGGCTGACCACGAGCGTGTCCTGTTCCTTGTAATACCGGATGTCAGAGATCGGGAGACCCTGCCATCGAACTTCCCTGCCATCCCCGGCATGCAGGACGGTCGTCCCGGCAGGATAGCCCGCCTGGTTGATCACAAGACCGGTGCCATCGCCCTTTCGGCCCACAGCAAATGAGAAGAGGCGTTCCATCGGACGGTACTCCAGGGAGATGTTGCTTATCTCAAGGTGAACAAGGGGATCGTGAGCCGGTCCGGTCCGTGCATACTGCCAGGGATGCCCTGACTCCTGGAATGACGCAACGAGGTGGCTAAGGATCCAATCATACCGGTCATCCTCGATGACCTTCAGCCGGCCGAACCGGCCTGGGAGCGAGGCGAGCTCCAGGGTTGCCACAGGGTTAGGTTGGCCAAGCCAGAATCCACGGACAATCGGGGGTGTACCTTTCAGCCCTCCACTGCTGCCCCCTTCCTGGAGGAACCGGACGATGAAGACCGACCGCAGGTGATCCCTCCCATTGGAGTCGCAGACCAGGATATCTCCCCTGGAGAGCTGGGTTCCCCTCCGGATCGGCTCGGCACACTCCCGGAACTCTGCAAGTATCATGCTCATTTTTGATTCGGCTATCATATCCCTCGGCTTTACGGTACTCAGGAACACGGAAGCCGCATACCGCCGCAAGGCCTGGAGGTGCTCCTGGGTCTCTGGGAGAAGTACCTGCCTCCGCCTCTCTTCGCAGACATCGAGGAGAGAGAACGGGATCACCAGTTGTTCAGAGAGCGGATGCTGATCCCCTTCGGACGGAGACAGATCCCAGATGACCGGACCAAACCCGTCCACCTCCACGACAAACCCGATCTGTATCCCTTTGCCGGGTATGAGGGTGTAGAGGATATCCCCGAACCCTAACCGGACAGTCGAACGAGGCCGGGCATAGACAAAGAGATCCTCAAGGCGGGGATATGCTGTCCGAATAAGGGGGGCAAGGATGGCAGACTGGTAGGATCCAGTAGCCATCGATCTGAATCCTGCTCCGCGTATCCCCACAGCAGCTGCACACGTATCTTCAAGAATAAGGAAGAGGGTCCCTTCATGATAGGCCAGGCCCCGGAAGGGATCGCCTGCACAGGGTACCTGGGCTCCTCCTTCCCTCCCACTCCAGGCACATATCCCGCCCTTCCAGCGGACCATACCTTCTCCGGGAATATGAATCGCCCATCCATCCGGAGTGGCAACCAGCCGGAAGCCTGCCGGATGTTCACGGCTGACCTCCCCCTCACGATACGAAGGGCTGGTCCAGGGGGGTGAAGGGAGGCGGTAAAGGGTCCTGACAAATTCCTGGCAGCTCCCGCATGCCTGCACCATCTCTCTGACGATCATCGCAAGTGATGGCGATGCAGGGATTTTTGTCTCTGGTTGGGCCATCTCGTAGATGGCAAGGGTATGCATCTGATCGGAGGCGACAAGCACATACTCACCTCCACTCCTGTGCAGGGAGGGTGCCGGTGATGAGGGGAGGTTTGTGATCAGGGCTGGGTATCCTGTCCGGTGGTTCACTGCTTCAGCAGAGAACGCGTGTCTGCCCTGCGTGACCCTGACCTCCATTTCAAGGACCCTGTATTCATCCCCATGGTCCATCAGGAGCAGTCCGCCAGGGGAGAACCCGGCCTTGATCTCATCGCAGGCATTGGCGTCCCTGCCGCATGCAAGGAGGATCTCGGCAATCCGGAGGTGACATACCCAGTCTCTTCCGGCAGGGATGTGGGGAATCATCTCCCTTAAAACCCTGATTGCTGCGAGCGGTTTTCCTATTGCCTGGTAGGTCTCTGCAAGGGCGATACCCTTCTCCTCGTCGCCTTTCTTCTGGTCCCACGAGGTGCGAAATCGTTCGAGTGCAGCCGAGGCCGCAAGAACGTTCCGGTCGTAACCCGCAGCCGAGAGAGCTGCCTGTACCGCATGCAGCTCCCGGCCATCCCTCGGCCCGTAGCAGCTGCAGAGGAGATCCACCAGGTTGACAGCCCTGGACGCATACTGAAGCCCCCGTTCGATCGCCGCCTCCTCGTTCCTCATCGTCACCGGTTCGAAGAGCATTCCGCTGCTGTACAGGGGATGGAGGGTATAATATCCCTGGACCACATCGGATACAAAGTCGGGATCGGCTCCCGGATACTTCCTCTTCAGCACTTCGACCGCCTGCCCGGGAGGGAGGTGAACGATAGTATGGATGGAGAACCGGTCCATGAACTCGAACGAGAAGTCATTCACCTCGTAAGGAGGCCGGTTGGGGTTGATATTCACACAGATTGAGGCCCTGACCGGGACCTCTCTTCCTCCCGGCAACCTGACGGACCGGTCCTGGAGCAGGTCATTAAACGAGACGAGAACCCCGGGCTGTGCCTTGTTCGCCTCGTCAAGCACGATGATCCACCCGTGATCCGGGTCAGTGAGGGCACGCAGACCGAGCGTCGCGGTATCCCCTGTTTTCCCTGCCTCGTCCTCGCCAAAACTCCGGTACGTGAGGAGGTCTGAGACCCGGGTCTCGCCGCTCATCCCAATCACGAGGAGATTGTAATTGAGGAGGTGGGCGAGGTAACTCTCGATCTTGTTCTTCCCGACCCCGGCCTCCCCGATAAGCAGGATATTTTCACCGAGTGCGATGTCTTTTAGGATCCATTCCAGGTCGGCAAGGTTCTGCGGGACCTCCTCAATCTCGGTATCGGGCACGTATGGCCCCCCCTGACCGAGGGGATATGCCACCGATCCGATCCGGAGCAGCGGGGCATTGCCCCCCTCTTCCCGGACCACCCGTGAATGCTCCCTGCGCCGGTCCCCGGCATCAACAATATCATGGAGGTCGAGGAGATCGAGGACCAGTTTCCGTGCGATAGGGGGATGAATCCGGTCATCGAGCCAGTACGCCTTCCGCCAGAACAGGGAACGAAGCAGGCAACAGTCCTCCGGGAACCGGGCAAGGTGCCGGACAACCCGGATCAATCCACGCGTTGTCACAGGGAAAGGGACCACCCCGTGCTCCTCGGTATAATCCCTCCTGATATCATTGGCAACTGCGATCAGCCGATCAAGGATCGAATCATCAACCCCCGGTCCATAGTCCTTCAACACTTCGAACTCTTCATCCGGCGGGAGGAACCGGAGGTGCACCTTGTTTGTGAACCGGTTCACAAACTCCCCGCTCATGACCTTTCCCTCGTAAATCCCCCTGCCTTCGCTCTTCTGGGGGTTGACCGTCGCGATAAAACGGCTGTCGGGATGTCCGCGGATCACCCGCTGATGGAGACTTTTTGCCTTGTTCTCGAGCGGTTCGTTGAACTCGGCCTGGACGTCCTCCCCGGTCCGGTTGATCTCCGAGAGGACGTTCCAGTCCCCGGCGACCATGCCATCCATGACATCGCTCATCGTCCAGCCCGTCTTTTCTTCGCCTGTCTCGCCGTAATGTCTCCGTTCGGTAATATCTGACCTCCGGAGGTTTTCATGGAAGGTTAAAATCCTGGTCTGGAACGAGGCAGCCCTCTCTGCAGCATGGGCGGCGGCATGGGGGTCATGGAGCCCTGCCGCCATCACCAGGAGGGCCTGCCGGTATACCTCGCCCAGATACCGGACCAGCATGGTCTTTCCTGACCCTGACTCCCCTGTCACGAGCAGGTTGTTCCGGGACGGCATCCGGAGGGCATCCCACATCTGTTGCAGCGAGGAGATAGTTGAGGGGACGAGGACGATGAAGGGTTCTGCCGGGGCAGGGATCCGGATCTCCCCGATGGCAAGTTCGGTCGCAACCGGCACCCGGCTGCCGGATCGCCATGCGGTCACCTTCAGGGGTCCGAGGCTGCTCAGTCCTGGCATGATTCCTCCGCAGAAATCGACCTGCCCTCCCTCCAGCCGGCCATGGCCGGGCGGCCAAGTTCCCTCCGCAGTTCCTCGCCAAGCGACTGCGGGAGGTCGGCAATATCCCTGACCCAAGTCCCGTAGGGGCGATAGGTTGCCTCAACCTGCTCCATGTCAGGGCCGATCCCCCACCCGAATATCCGGGTATCCCTGGTTGTCCTGAGTATCGCTCTCATCTGCTCCCTCCCCCCAACCCCTGATTGCCCGTCAGATATGACGAAGACCATCCGGTTTGTCCCGGTTCCCATCCGGAGACGGTTCATCCGCTCAAGCGCACTGCTGACCGCCCCCACGTCATTGGTCCCCCCCGTGGCATGGATCACCTGCCGGATCAGATAGCACCCCTGGTGGACGTTCCAGTCGTCCAGGTACCGTTTGAGCGGGATATATTCGCTGTCGGTAAACGCCGCGATCTCGAACCGGATATCCGGGATCCTGGTGACCGCCTCGCCAAAGAGGAGGGCCGCCTGGATCGTTGCCTGGAGTTTCTTTGCCACGGTCTCATCGTGCATACTGCTGCTCGCATCGATCAGGAGGGAGAGGCACCACCGGGTCCGGTCAGGCTCTCGTTCCCGGTCCCTGAAGATCCGCATCGTTGTCCGTACTGCGGCAAGGTTCTCCTCGTCAATATCATCCCCGGTCATGAGCTCGTTCAGGTCCCGGCTCCCCCGGCTCTTCTGGAGGGCCTGCTGGATGTTTTTCCGTGCTACACCAATCAGACCGGCGACCGGCTGGTAGAAGCGCTGATAGATGGTATAATCGTCCTCTCCCACCGCGTGCGACTCGAACAGGGCGATCCGCCGAATCCGTTCCGCCTTCTCCTCGATGGTCTCCCAGTCGCTTTTCGTCCTCTGTTTCAGGGCGCTCAGGTACTGCTCTGCCTCGCGGGTGAGTGCCTGCTCACCTGGATCATACGGCTTTTGCTCCATCGGGGATTTCCCGGTCCCTGAGGGTCCTTCAGGCTCACTATGGCTCCCGTCATCATACGTGGCATCGAAATACGAAAAACTGTCCCATACATCAGGAGAATATGATGTGTCGGGAACAAAGGAAGGGATCATCCGTCCCCGGCTGGTTGTGGGGGGTTGTATCCCGGGACCACCCGGTGCTTCAGTCAACCGGATCTTCAGGCCCCCCTCATCAAAGGCGGAAGCCGATGTTGCACAACGCCTTTGGAATTCGACTCCCGCCTTCTGGAGATCCCGGAACGCCTCTTTTGTCATCCCCGTGCGTCTCTCTCTCAAGGCTGAATTGGAGGCAGATGCCTCTTTCAGGAATTCCATCCCTTCGACGGCGTCCCGGTACTCCCTTGCCGCTTTCCTGATGTCCCGTGAGGTCTTCAGCAACCCGTCGAGCTCTTCGCCCTTCCTACCCGAAGGCGATCCTTCGATGCTGTTGGCACCCTCCTGCATGCCGAGGAGCTGCTGCTCCAGAGTCTCAGCGAGAGAATCGATCTGCCTGGCAAGCCCTGAGAGATCAGATATCGTCTCTCCCTGGTCTGGGATTATGTTGTCAGCCCCAGCCTCGACACCCTGCTCACCTGCTCCGACAAGGTTATCAAGGAGATCCTCACTCCGGCCGCATGCCTCCACCAGGGCATCTGCCGTGGCAGGGATACCAGGTCCGTGTTCACCGGATCCCCGGGCGCCAGGTGCCTTACCAAGCGACGGACGACCCCTCCCGCTCATCCTCCCCGGCCTGGTCTCACTGAAAGGAGATCCCCCCGGGGTTAAAATCCCATCGCCGTCACCGATGATGCTCATTCCGTTTCCTGCAAGAGCCCTGCCGGTTGCTGTATGGGAAGGCTGGTGAGGGCTGGGTACAATGGTATCGGGACGGTCTACGCTCCCATGGGGAGCATAGGAAGGGGATTTTTGGCTGGAATGCGGTACACCCCCGCCAGTCGTTCCTTTTGACGGGATCTGGCAGAGATGTGCGAGGAATGGCCATACCTGTTCGGTGATGATCTGCAGATATGTTTCATCGGGAGCAGCCACGGCATCCCACCGTGCAATGGCTGTGGCAGCTAGGGCATGCCGGACTGCATCGCCTTCAATATGGCTGGCCGGCTGACCGATCCGTCCTTCAAAGAGGACCCCTTCCAGGAACTGGTCAGGGAGGGGTAATCGCCTGATCCGGCCCCGGTCTGCACAGCGGTTCACCAGGGCATATTCTTCCTGGCAGAACCGATCAATCCATCTGATTACACCAGGATGAAGTGCGGACCCCTTCCAGACCGCTCTCTGGAGTCCGATCACCCTGACAAGGCGGAGGAACCAGGGATCATCCGGCAGGTCATGCCCGTGAGGCTGGATACCGAACCACTCTCTGTACCATGCTTCCATCAGGAGTGCCTTTGTGGCATCTCCGCTCCGGAAGGCAAGTTCGTCAGGGTTATAGAGAATGAGATGGCGTTCCGGCCAGAGGTCAAGGATCGGGCTGAAGGCCGGGACTGTGGAAAGGAGGGGAACCGCTCTCCACTGGTAATCTCCGCTCACCGCACGGAGCAACTGTTCCTGCTCCTGCATGGTCCGATCGAGGTTTTTCAGGAGGCCGTCACCTGGTTCAGCACGACCAGACACCCTTCCTGCCAGAGTCCGTGCACACTCAAGAAGAAGGCTGATCCCGGATTCCTGGTCATCCCCCGATGCACCCTGTATCATCCCGGCAAACAGGTGGCCGGCATTACCCTCCACTCGCCCGAACGAGAGATCCTTTTCCAATTCTTCCCTGGCGAGGATTACCGCAAAGAGCTCCCGAATGTCGGGAACCATCCCTTCACGGAAGAACAATTCCTCCCCTGCTTCGAACAGTTCGAAAGCATCCCTCCCGAATGTACGGGTAAACGCGGTGATTCCCCCATTCTGGATCACTCCGGTATCTGCCGCTGTCTGGAGGATAAATTCTGAAAAGACGGGTTCAGGGATCATCCCTGCCCGAACGAGGGAGATGAAGAGGGCAGTATACAAATGACCGGAGAAGCGATCAGGATCGTCTGCGTGAGGTATCAGGATCCGGCCGTCGTCGGCAATAAGAGGGGGACTTCCCGGTGACGGTATCTGTCCGGCAGTTTCGAGGAGCAGGGCAGCCGGGATGCGCTGCATGCGGGTTATTCCTGGACTGAGGAGATCCTCGAGGGACAGGGGGGTGATGGTTGATCGGAGCTGGAGGACCACAGGTTCGGGATCCCGGGGTGAGACGGTCATCCCCCAGACCCTGCATGAAACGTCAACCTGGGCTTTCTGGATTTCCGTGAACTGTGCGAGTATCAACGGCACGAGATCCCGCGGATCGCCAATAGTCCCGTCAGTGAGGGATGACTGCCGCTCCCTTTCCCTGATGGCGCTGGTCAACTGGTCCCGGGTGATACCGGTTGACCGGATTGTGGCGGTGCAATCCCGTATTCCTTCAAGAGCTGTGCGATATTCATCCCGATTCGCCGGGGTGACAAAAGCATCGGTGATCGGATCATGCTCTGCACAGCTGCCAAGAAGCATCCGGAGGAGCCGGAACAGGTGATGGACATGAACTTCCATGGGGATCTGGATTGGACCGGATTGGCCGGGGAACGGGGACGATCCGGTACCAGTTCATATCTATTCGCCATCTTCTGACTAATAGCTTCAGATACAGATCTGGTTCAAACCAAAAAAAGCGAGAGTCCTGCCATCAGGTACATTCCCGGAAGGTCCTTTTTTCCTTAATCAGGATAATTCCTTCTGACTGACAGCCTCCGTGTATTCCCGTGCTCCTTTTTTTCATACAGCATTATCAGATCCCCCACCCCAGGTATGATTACCATCCCGGGATACTGCCATGGATGCTATCCAGGTAACCAGCCTCACCAAAAAGTTTTCCGACCTTGTCGCGGTCGACAACGTGAGTTTCACCGTCCGGCCCGGTGAAGTATTCGGGTACCTCGGTCCGAACGGCGCCGGAAAGACGACAACGATCCGGATCCTCACCGGGATCACGACTCCTACATCCGGCACGGCACGGATCTTCGATCTGGATATCGTTTCCGATACCATCAGGGCACGCCGGCAGATGGGGATCGTGTACGAGACCTCGAACGTGTATGATGACCTGACCGCATGGCAGAACATGATGTTTGCCGGCGAACTCTACAACGTCGGAAAGAAGGACCGGGAAGAGCGGGGATCTGCGCTTCTTGCAACCTTCGGCCTCCTGGAGCGGAAGGGGAGCCGGGTCCACGGCTTTTCAAAGGGGATGAAACGGCGTCTCACCCTTGCGATGGGTCTGATCAACGATCCAAAACTCCTCTTCCTGGACGAGCCAACCTCCGGCCTTGACGTCCAGAGCAACCTTATCATCCGGGAGGTACTCCAGGACCTCACCAGCCGGGGAGTGACCGTCTTTCTCACCACCCACAACATCGAGGAGGCAAACATCACCTGCGACCGGGTCGCCATCATCAACAAGGGACGGATCGCCGCCATCGATTCCCCGGAACGCCTCAAAAAGACCATCCAGAGCGTTCAGTCCATAGAAGTGGCCTTCGAGAAGGGCATCAACGAAGCCCTCACATCGCTTGCCCGCCTCCATATGGTGAGTGAGGTGCGGAAAGAAGGGGACAAGATCAGGCTGTATACCGATGACCCGACCACCCTCCTCGAAGAGATCATGGAGTACTCCCGCGTCCACCAGAACCGGGTGGTGAGTGCGACCACCAGGGGACCAACCCTGGAGGATGTCTTCATCCACCTGACCGGGCTCCAGGCACCGTCAACTGGAGGAGGGGGAAATGGCAGATAACCCGGGAGGAAGCCAGCTTTCGGCCGAAGCCAGGGCAGCATGGGCGATCGCCAAGAAGGACATGGCCATCTATTACCTCAAGCCCAACATCATCGTATCCGGCCTGCTCTTTCCCCTGTTCATGTTCCTCGCGTTCGCTTCAGGAAAGAACGTCCCTCTCGGCCTCCTGATCCCAGGACTGATCTCAGTCACCCTCCTCTTCTCTTCATCGACAATCGAACCGGTCTCGATCCCCATCGAACGCCGGACCAAAACCTTCGAACGGCTGATATCCGCACCGGTCTCGCTCCATGCGATCGTGTTTGGCGAGAGCCTGTCGGGATTCATGTACAGCCTCGGGATCGCGCTCGTCCCGCTCATCGTTGGAATCCTCGCATTCGGAACAGGCATCCCGCATCTCCTCTCGCTCATCGGCGGCATGCTCCTTACCGCCCTCTGTTTTTCGACAATGGGTACTCTCTTTGCTGCATACCCTACCGAGAGCCCGGGGGATATCATGTCGATGTTAAACCTCGTCCGGCTCCCCCTCATCTTCGTATCCGGGACCTTCATAGCCCTTGAGGCCATGCCTCCGATTGGAAAGGCGATCTCCTACTTCTCTCCCCTCACCTACGGCAATGACCTGATCCAGGCGGCATACGGGAACCCCGCACATTTCAGCCCGGTGCTTGATATCGGCATGCTCCTCCTGTTTTTTGTCATTTTTCAGCTGATCGCCCACCATTTATACGCAAGGTTCAATGAATGAGACCGGCTACGGCGGTGACATTTTTATTAAAATCGTGAACCGGGCCAGGAAAATGCAGGAAAATGCGGTCTTTTTGCCGGGATCGATTCTGGAGAAGACCTCTCTCCTGGCATAAATTTCATACAAATTGTCGATAAAACGCTCTTTATTCGAGCATAACGTATGGAAATGCCGGATAATTTTCATTCGAAACAGGGGGAGCACCTCTTCATTTGCAATGCCTCCTTCGTCTCTGCAGAGCACTCATCTTCCACCGATCTAGGATGTTCTGTCGATCTCTGGGAGGGGAATTTTAAGGCACCCATACCTTTATGTCTCCTTATTGCTATCCCGCTCATTATGCCACTCTTCATAATCCTGGGGAAATTGTCTGACAAGGCGATTGAGAAGATGAAGGAAGCAAAGAAGCGGGATCTAAAGGCGGAGCAGATTATCCATGCAGCCGGGGGGACCCTCCTCAGTCATTATTACACATTCGGCCGGTACGACTTCGTTACCATCGTCGAATTGCCATCCACCGAAGTCCTGGCAAAGGTAGTGGTGGAGATTGCCAAGTGCGGGACGGTCAGCACCGAGACTATGGCAGCCATCCTGCCGGAACAGATGTATGCCATGGCCAGGGGAACGTGAAAAATAACATGGATCCTCTGAATGCCACAAGCATAAAAGATGAAAATGCCGGAGGCATTTCCTATGAGAGAATCTCTCAATCCGGAAGGGTGAAGATGTGGATGGACTGGTCTTTCCTGGTACATCTCCCGGGCTGATCATGCTTTGCTTTGTCCGATACCACCACCAGCCGGCCGTTGCCAAGCCAGGCGACCCCTTCCAGGTTACAGTAGATACTCCTCCCTTTCTCATCGCGAGGGAAGAGATAGGTCTGGCCATCATCTTCGAAGAGATCGTCCCACTCCCCACCTTCTGAACGGATATGTCCTGTCCACAGCGCCGATGAAGCCTGCGAGAGTACGGTTAAAGAACCATTATGGAGAGCGAGACTGACATAGTCCCTGTAACGAACCGCCTTCGGCAGCGTGATCGTGCCGCCATGCTCCCATTGTTCCGCACCCTGTTGAAAGACCTGTATTCTTCCTTTTCCCGGTTTTGCACCCTTCTCACCGCCCTTACAATCATTTCCCTCACAGAGGCACAGGAGATATTCAACCCCCCCATGGTGCATGATCGATAAGCCTTCAAATCCTTTATTGCCTGTCCTGATCGGGAAGTTCAGCCAGCAACTTCTGATAAAGGAGAATGATTTGTCAAATTCATCGATACGGGGCAGATAGGTATCCTCACCTGTTTTGACGGCCTCGATAAGGCAGAACAAGTGGCCCGTTGATGACTGGAATGTGATATCTTCATAACCGCTACCGGTGCCCTTCAGATGGATCAGCGCAGGCTCCTCAGCTATGTATCTCCAATCAGGCCGGATGCGTAAAAGGGATGGGAGATCGTCAAATATGATGTGAAGGTATCCATCCTTCAGAGATACTCCACTGGCTTCAAAGTGCTGATCATCCCTCCCTTTGACAAGGTCTTTGATCCTGGCCTCATACACGAGCTCAAGGAATGATCCTTTATCCGGATTCATCGTTCACCCCTGCCCGGATGTCTATCACGGGAGGTATATTACCTTATAGGATCCAGGGGCTCCTCATTGTTCTGAACCCGGGTGAGGACGACAAGTGTTTTTTCCACCCACTTGTCATTTTTTCATTATCAGGAAAGAAAGTAGCAGGAAATGGCGTAATATGATTCCTTCACCAGCGATTGGGGGTTGGCTGGAATCGTATGAGGAAAAGGGATCAGGTCAATGGATCCGGCCAGTTTCTATCCCATCCATCCGGACAAGAGCGGAACAGATAAGCCTGAATCAGAAGAGGTTTATGCTGGATACCCTAAGAGACTGGGACGCTGAAGAAGATGACAGAGACACCTACCCTCCCTTCCATCGATGAGGAGCCGTTCATGGTTGAATCGGAGACAGTGAATGCCATCAGGGCCAGGGCACCGCTTGAGGCGATCATCCTGGATTTTATGCTGATCGACGGGAGGGCTGTCGTGGTCGACATGACCCTGGAAGAGGTCCGGGAGGGAATCAAGGCACGGTATGAAATCGATCCCTTCGAGGATGCACATCAACCAAGGGCAGCCAAGGAAGCCCCTTCGATAGTCCCATATGTCGCAGGGATCTACAGTACCGCTGAAGTGGCAAAGATTATCGCCACCAGGCTGATCGACGCCGGATTCCCCGTCCTGGTGGAACAACTTCCCGAGGCTCCTCCTGATGCTGATGTAATTGGGACACCGGAAGGAGGGTTGGTGCAGGATCACCAGGGTCCGGTCTGGGTGATAAGCACCGGGTATGCCGGGAGGAGTTAGGACCTACGCTGTTTTTTGGGATTTTACCATCGCATTGATGGGATACGGTGGAGATAACCGTGAATTCTCAAAAAATCTCCTTATTCAAACCTCACCACTTCCGGCAGTTTCACTTCCAGTACCTTCTTCTTCTCAAAGAGTGTGAACGGTTCCGGATTCTCCTTCTCATGGCCGCAATAGGCAAGGGTCACGAACGCCTGCATGATGCCCGATTGGAAACCGGTGATTTCATCCTTTTTCATTCGGAGAGCCAGGTCATCCAGTTTGACTGTTGACGTCACCCGGAACCAGTAGGTAGTGGTCCATACGTCGAATGCTCCTGACTTCACGATGAAATCAATCCTCGGATAGATGGGTTGCAGCGACTGCTCATACGTCGCTCTGATTTCACGCTCTCCTTCGAGTTGCTGGATGGAGACCTGAACGAGGCCTTTGCTCAGCTCTTTTGAGATACAGGTCGTCAGGGTATTGATCAGCTGATCCTGGGCATCCTTCTCTCCAAGCCCTGTTCTGATGGTCCAGGTAATAATCTCCGTGAAGTCTTCCCTGTGGCTGCTCTTTACCAGCCCGGTTATTGCCTTATCAATCATTTCGGAATCCACAACCGGGTTTGTCAGTGAAACGTTCATCTTTCATCACCTTCTTTCCAGATCCCTGACTTGACCTCAACCGTGATATCAGGAAATTCTTCCTGCCTTCCCATACCCCCAGCGTCGAATTCCAGTCCGCTGTCAGTGGTAATATGGAACTCTGGTATGGTACGCCTGCGGTTGATTATCTGCTGGCGGATATACCAGAGAGCGATGGCAGTACAGATAATAATCAGTGACCCGCCAGTAATCGGCAGGACAGGGAATGGCGATTCCGCTACCACGGTCACCACTGCCCGGTCTGATCCCCCGTGCGGATCGGTCACCACAAGTGAGACCTGGTAGGTCCCCTCTTCCTCGTAGGTGTGCGCCGTTGTCCGGCTACCTGCTATGAATCCATCCCCGAAATCCCAGGAATAGGTGAGGTTTGTATCGTCCGGGTCAGAGGAACGCGATCCGTCAAAGGTTACCTTCAAGGGTACGGTTCCACTCTCCGGTGAGAGACGTATCATGGCAACGGGAGGCTCGTTTCCGACCATGATTGCCACCTCGTCCTGATCGGCGGCTCCCTTGTCATCGGTCACTGTGAGGACTGCAGTATAGGAACCCGGATCCTGGTACTGGTGGCTTGTGCTTGCGGTCTGCTCACCAGAGCCATCGCCAAAATCCCAGGAAAAAGACCTGATCTTCCCGTCCGGATCATAGGAAAAGGTACCATCAAAATTGACCGTCAGGGGATCCGGGCCCGAAGCAGGGGTACCACGTGCATCAGCAATCGGGGGGGTGTTGTCCGTCCGTATGATGAACGAGGAAGTTCCCGAAGAGCCCTGGTTGTCAGTAACCGTCAGGATCACACGGTACTCCCCTGGCTGGCTGAAGGTATGATCCGCTGCTGGTCCGGTCGCTGATTTCGAATCTCCGAAGTTCCAGCTGTAGGATCTGATGGAACCGTCCTCGTCATAGGATCGTGAACCGTTGAAATGAACAGAGAGGGGTGCCTTCCCCGAGGGAGGGGTGGCATCGATGAGAGCCCTGGGGGCGAGGTTGGTAACCGTAAATGGTGTCTCTGCGCCATCTGCCTGGCTTTCAGCCCGGACCGTGTAGCTCCCCGGTGCAGTATCCGCGGGAATGATGAACGATGCCGTAAAAGAACCCATAGTCCCGCTCCTTGTCATGGGAATATCACGCGTGATTTCAATCCCGTTGAAGAACAGGATTATCCGGAACGCTCTCTTCTCGTCATAATAAAATGAACTTCCGGTCACTGTCACCATGCTGCCCGCTTTCCCTGAAAGAGGGGATACCATCAAGGTCGGCTCGTAGACAGTAATTGTTCGTTTTCTTGCATTGTTTCCTGCCATGTTGGTGACTGTCAGCGTAACCGAGTAAGTGCCGTTTTTCCGGTACGTATG
>Ga0116153_10001025_pt1 | contig 28824 bp, 29 predicted proteins | sample AD_UKC028_MetaG_FD_89896 | JGI IMG/M metagenome (GOLD analysis project Ga0116153, IMG submission 89896) | Active sludge microbial communities of municipal wastewater-treating anaerobic digesters from USA - AD_UKC028_MetaG | ecosystem: Engineered > Bioreactor > Anaerobic > Digestate | place: USA...
GAGGCAAGGCGGGGCGAGGCAAGGCGGGGCGAGGCAAGGGGCTACTCCGTAGCGGGTAGGGGATTCGCGAGAGTCTCCCTCCCGGTGCGATGCACCGAACGCGGCTCGGCCCGGCTGGGCCCGGCGGGGCGGGGCGGGGCGCGGCAGGGCAAGGCAAGGCAAGGGGCTACTCCGTAGCGGGTAGGGGATTCGCAAGAGTCTCCCTCCCGGTGCGATGCACCGAACGCGGCGGGGCTCGGCGGGGCGAGGCGCGGCACGGCTGGGCGGGGCTAGGCAAGGCAAGGGGCTACTCCGTAGCGGGTAGGGGATTCGCAAGAGTCTCCCTCCCGGTGCGATGCACCGAACGCGGCGGGGCCTAGCTCGGCGGCAAATTCGGAGAAAGGGACAAAAGATGAACCTGGAAACGTGGGCGGAATGGGTAGCGCAGTTGACATCCTCCCCGCCGTAAACGACGGGGATTCCTGGCTCACTTCAGAGCCAGCGTATGATGCCCCATACGGAGAATGTTCAGTGCCGCGTTCACGTCGCGGTCGTGAACCGCGCCGCAGTCGCCACACCCCCATTCTCTGACCCCAAGACCTTCTCGACCTTTTGGGCCGCTGATTGCCCCGCAACCAGAACAGGCTTGGGTTGAGAAGCGTTCGCTCACTTCTCGGTACACCACTTTCCGCGCCATCGCTTTATAGGAAAGCAGGTTTTTGAAGGTGGCCCAACCCGCGTCGTTGACCGACTTCGCCAGCTTCGTTTTCACTAATCGGGCGCTTCCCACGTCGCCCACGACAATCAACTCACACTCTTTCGTGAGTCGATCAGATTCCTTATGCAAAAAGTCCTTACGCCGATTGGCGATCTTGGCTTGCAGATTTCGAGCTGGTCGGGAACGCTTCTTGCGCTGATGTTCCGCAATACGCCGTTGCTGATTCCGATACCAACGGGGCGCTTCAATCTTGCGGCCATCGGAACAGGTCGCCAGGGTTTTTAATCCCAGGTCAATACCAACGTGCTTCGTTCCCGTGGTCGGAGCTTCATCCGCCACTTCACAAACAAAATTGGCATACCAACGCCCACGAGCATCTTGCGCAAAATTGCCGGTTTTGATCGTTCCGGGGAGTTCGCGGCTCTTCCAAAAACGGAAGGTCTGTCCGCAATAGATCACCGTATCGTCAACCACCTTGACGCCAGCGGCCTTAAACGGAATCCAACCGAGCGACCGCCGACCCCGCCAGCGCAGTTTGCGCTTTTTCGCGTGGTGGCGGCGGGTCGCGTATTCCTCACCCACCGCTTGCACAGTTTGCGAATGCAGGCCCAGTTCTTTGCTGCATCCGGCAGTCAACTTATTCAGGTCAAACCCGCTCGGCCAGCGCCGATTCCAGCGCAAAGCGTGTTCCTGCGTCTCATTGCAGAAGTTCCACACCCGATTCACCGCCCGCGTCAAGAGGTTGAGTTTCGGCGCGTCGGCAGAATCCTTGATTCGGTAGCGGTAGGTACGTATCATTCGCGCATTATACGGATTGGTCTAAAACGATGCAAGATGAACTTCGGCGTGGTAGACACGTTGTTTACCGGATTCATGCGCACTTGGTCTTTGTCCCAAGATACCGGCGAAAAGTTTTTGACGCCGATGCACTGGAACGGCTACAGACCGTCTTTGCTAAGGTGTGTGGCGATTTTGAAGCGACCTTGGATGAGTTCAATGGCGAACCGGATCACGTTCATTTGCTGGTTCATTACCCGCCAAAAGTGTCGGTATCCGCCTTGGTGAATTCGTTGAAAGGCGTTTCCGCACGGCGGTTGCGCCAAGACCGACCGGATATCGCACGGCGCTATTGGCGAGGCGGATTGTGGTCGGCCAGTTACTTTGCGGCTTCCTGTGGCGGTGCGCCCATTGAAGTTTTGCGCCAGTACATTGAGCAACAACGCGCGCCAGAGTGACCGCGCTTTGCGCGGTGCGCTCTACATCCCCGTCCTCAAGGACGGGGTCTTTCGCGCAAGACCTGATAAATGCGCTCACTGGCGGCGGCGCGGTGCATCTGCGGGCCGGCCCTGGAAAGGGGATGACCATCGCCGTGAGATGGACACAAGACGGGAAGAGCATGACATATGACCACGCTCTATCGATCCAAGAAATGAAAGCGATGCGTGCATCTGTACAGATCGTCGTGCTGGAGAGCATTACGCACGCGGTGCGCAAGATGACGCCGAACCAGGCGTAGGGTACGCATTGCGTACCTTACACAACTTTAATTCCCCCGAATTCGGGGGAATTATATATTTGAATAAGGCTTGACAGTGAACAAATAGTACACTATATTAGGAGTATGGAAGGGAGCAATAGGGTTCCCGCCCAAACGAGGAAGAGAAAAATGAACGCAATTTACACTGACAAAACATACGTTTTATCAGTCAGTGGCGATACCGCCACGCTGACAAACGGAAGCAGGACTCAAACCATGCCCCTGCGGCATGGCAACGACGCTATTCCAGCCGGCTTGATAGCCGCGCTAAAGAAGGCGGGACAAAATCCGTCTGACTATTTTTGCGTCGGCGGGCGCTACGTCCTGCGCCGCGCGGCCCTGCCAGCTTGGACGGCGGCGGTTGAGGCGCGAATCGCCGCTCGGCACGCCGAAAAGGCGGCGACTGATGCGGCTCTGGCCGCCGACATTGCCGCACACGGCCAGCGGGCACTGGTGCTGCATGGAAGCTACCTCATGCAGTCCAGCCTCGTTTTTGTCCGCCCGATGGAAGCTGCGGAAGCTGCGAAGTTTGCGCCGGAGTTGCGCGCCACTGCCAAGCTGGCGATGGGCGAATGGACTTCCATCGCCGCGCCGGTCGTCCAGGCGTTTCTGGCCAGCCAGCCACGCCGCAACGACGGCTGGGTTCCTGGCCAGGAAAGCGTGGTCATCCTGGTCACGGAAGAGGAATGGAATGCACTGGTCTCGGGCGAGACCTCCCGCATTGAGGCGATTCGCGCCGAGCGCGTCGCCGCCGATACCGCCGAGGCCGTCCGCATTGAGGCCGCCCGCCAGCAGGCGGAACAAACCGGCTCGCCGGTCGAAATTGACAGGCTCATGGATGAGTGCGATGGGTCAGAATCGGACTGCTCGTTCGACTTAGTTCGACGCATGATTCGTGGCGACGGGTCGCTCTTCACCCTCCGCACTCATTGTCATTGACTACAGAAGGGCGCATCACGGCGCCCCGAGGAAACAGCATGTTTACCTATACGTCTCAGCCGACCATCTTGCGGGCAGCACTTACTAAGCGCGGCGTGAGCCGCGAAGATCTCGCTTATGCCCTCGATGTGAGCCTACGAGCTGTTCACAGATGGCTCGTAGAAGAAGAGAACCCAAACCACAGAGCGATGGCACCCGCACAGCTTCAAGAAGTGGTGTACTGGCTAGGTGGAGAAGGGGAAGTGGAATTTCGGTTCCCTCGGTCAATGACTGGCTTAAAAGCCTACCGGCTCGCTGAGCAGCGCGCCAGGCGATTGGCCGAAGAGGCGAAAAATGGCCATTCCGCCGGCACGGAAGGGAATGATCTACGCGCGGCGTTCTTAGCCGCCCGTGCGCGGCTGGCGAGCGCCAAGGCCAACGCCTTGGCCTATGCAAACCCCCCTGCAGGGCAGGAATTGCCCGCTTGGATAAAAATTGTCGGCGATGAACGGCATGACCCGCTGTTCATTATTCAGGCCACTGCCTGATGACCATGCGGTTTTATCTCCTCCACGCGGTCAGCGGCCGTGTGGAGTCATGCTGTGGCCAGTGGGGCGACAACGAGGATGTCTTTCGCGCCATCGCGGCGTGGCGGATCGTCCAATCCGCAGCCAAGCGAGCGGCGGTAGAAGAGGGCTTTGAAGCCAATGCCTATCGGCCCTTGCAAATCGTGGCTGCCGACACGGGGATCGAAAAGAAACCAGGCACACTGTTTCGAAAAGGGCGCGCCGTTTGGATTGTTTGCCCCCTCTAAATCTCAATTGTCAGCGCCGCCAATGCCGGCGCCTCGCCATCCAGTCGCCCATCGAAAACGAAATAAAGCGTTCCCGTTTCGCCTTCACCCTTCACCTTTGCCAGCCCGCCACCAGGGTATTGCATCCAACTTTCGCCGGCGCTGCTGCTCAAGCAGACGGCAACAGTGCGCAATTTGCGCCCGCCCGCCACGTCGGAAAACCGCGTGAACAGGTTTTTCATGCCTCCACCTCCCGCCGTTCCAGCCCCACGATTTGCCGCACCTGTAGGCTATTATCCGACCATTGCGCGCTGATGCGACAGCTCCGGCTCACCCCCTTGACGCCAGCGATACTCACGATCATTCCCGGCTGTACCAGCCCAATGGCCGGCGTAAACAGCACCTCCGCATCCATTTCCCAGCCGGCGCCAGAATCCGACAACGCATTCAGCCCCCGTTGCCGCGCCGCCACGCCAGCAGTATCGCATAGCAACGCCTCAGTAATCGGCTCCGTCGGTTGCAGGGCGCCATCCGTGCCCGCGATTTTGATCAGGGCCAGCGCGCCCGCCGTGGTGCCGCTGACATAGACGCCGTTGAGCGGCTGGGTATACACCGGCGTCTGATTCAGGCTGATAACGGCATCCTCGGGGATCAATAAATCCGTCGTAGCGCCATCCAGCAACCAGGCCGCCACCGGCCAGCGTTTATGCAACGTGATAATCTGCTCGGTGGGATGCGTATAAATGCCATCGGCGCTGGCCGTCGCCAGCCGAATCAGCGCCTCAATCGGCGTGCTGTACTGCGTCCACAAGCCCGCCGGCACCACCCAATTCTCCAATTGCCAATCCACCGACCAGCCGGTATTTTCCAATGCCGCTTCCGCGAGCTGCTGCATTTCGCGCGCATTCGCCTCGCTAAAATCCTGTCTGGATGCGTAGGGGTTTTGTAACCAGGCTGCCCGCGAGCGGCCTTTAAGGCTTACGCGGTCGCTATTGAAACTGCGCTGCGTGCTGGGCACGTCCAACAAGAACCGCCACGTCTGCCCATTGATCGTCGCCTGCACTTGGCAGGCCAGCGGATCAGGCTGCACCAATGACCATGCCTCCGACCCGGCGAGGGTGGCGGATAATGACCAGCACCAGGACTCAAAATCGGTTTCGACAGTAATAGCGGTGCAGGGCAAGGGGGTTAAATCCGGCCAGCGCACCAACGCGGCGCTATTGGTAGTCATGTAGGTTCTCTGTTGGGGGATTTCGCGCTCGGCGATGAGAATGCACGCAGTACGGCCAATCCGCAGCGTGGTGCCTGGGAGTGGACAGATGATTCGTAGAGATGTGCCCCATGCAGTGGGAAGGGGGGGCGGTGGAAGCGGCGGCCCCGGGCGTAAGGCATTCCCTGGATACCCGCCTTGCTGCCAGACTTCGATTTCAACATGTATCGTTGTGGTTCCATCATGAAATCGATCCTGCCAGCCACGCACCTCCAACTGTCCATCCTGCCAGACACCGCGCCAGGCCGGTGATAGGAGCGGCAACTGCACCTGGAAATCACTGCGGTAGCTGGTTTCCAGAGTGGGTCCATCCTGCCAGCGGGTTCGTGTTTGTTGTAGCACACGTTCAGCTTGTTGCCATGCTGCGCAACACGTTTCAAGCTGTAGCGTCGCATCCGTCCAGGTGCTGCTTGGAGTGGCATTCTGGAGCAGCGCCGCCGTCCAATGAATTGTATTGCCAGCGTATCCAGGTTGAGCATCCTGCCAGCGCCCAATACCGCTCGCATCCTGATGCAAGGCCGGTTGCCAGAGTGTTGCCGGTTCCAGGCTGAGGCGGATTCCATCCTGCCAATTCGACTTCGTTGCAGCAGTATAGGCGGACAGCAGGTTGACATCGTAGCTCGCACTACCCGTCAGCGTCGGCGTGGCGGTTGTGGCAACACCAGTCAGTTGCCGGACCTGCCGAATTTGCCCCTGTGCGGTCGGAGCGAGCGTCAGCGCCGCGCCCGTCAGGACGGTGGCTTTGCCCAGTATTCCATTGGCCGCTGGAGCAGTAGTAACTGCTGCTCCCGTCAATAACCGTATTTTAAGAAGTTGACCATTGGCCGCCGGAACGATGGTCGTTGCTGCGCCCGTTAGTGCGCGATTGTTGTTTGCATCCGCGCCCAGAATTAAATTGGCAACGCCGACTGGCGGGGTATAGGTGCCCCGCAGGCTTAAATTGACAACACCGACCGGCGGCGTGTAAGCCGCCATCGCTTAGCCCTCGGTGATCGTCAGGCTGACAACAGAGAGAAGCCCACCAGTTACCAGGTTGAGATTGTCCAGAATCAGCGCCGCACCTGATTCCTGTAAACCGACATCCAAATCCTCAATCACCGCACTACTGCTGTCCGCGCTGCGTGCCCAAGCCGCAGTCCCATCAGCAGCAATCATGGTAGGATCGATGCCCGCCGCATTAAAGGTAATGACGCCATCCGTGGCAGTGCCAGCCGGACTGGGCAAAGTGATGGTAGCCAGCAAGGTTTGAGTGCTGATGGCGGTATCGGCACTGGCCGGGCGGCTGGCGGTGTACACCTTGAGCGTGCCACCCGCAAACCAGCCCAGATGGGTGGATGCACGACTTTGTTTACGGGCAGTGGCAAAACCAACGGCGGTGCTCATGGCATTGGCTCCGGTGTGATCAAATCAGCAATCGCAGCATTCAGTTGGTTATCCCCGTGATCATACGCAATAACGAAATAACCCTGATTGATGTAGGCAATGTTGTTGAAGAAATAATCCCCATCTGCGCCGCTCCACGTCTCTCTAATACACCTAGAAGACTGCCGATGGAATAGTCGTATTCGATAAGAGCCTGCAACGCTTAATTCACTGACATTGCCACGAATTCGGTAATTCCCGCCATCGTACATGTCGTTGCTATGGCCTGATGGAATAATGCGACTAGCAGGCGCATCGGGATCAGGCAAAATAGCCGCGGGTGGCGTGAAATTAGCGGTATAGCGTGCTATGCCCTTAGTTATTCTCAAATCATTGAAATAACCACGGCCTGGCCAAACTGTTTTATTATTTTTATTTCCCCCAGTAAAAAACATAATATTGAGATTATTAGGAACGGGCAAACTAACATTATTGAATGTATTAGTTGATCCGACCCCTGTACCGTTCTGATAGTAATTCGTGCCTTCTTCATTTCTAACCACCGCAATATGATTCCATGCATCTCTAGGTAAACTGCTTCCTGTCCAAACATACGCAATTCCTGTTCCATTAGTATAACATTTTTCTAATCTCATTAGATTTTGTGTAGAACCGAAAATATGCAAATTCCATCCCCCACCAGAAGCACTCGTATCTTGATATCCTGCGCATACTAATGAGCATTGATTATCTATATATGTGTACCCAGTTGGAATATAAATCCATAATTCAATCGTGAAATTACCAACATCAAAATCAAAATATGGCGAGTTTGGGGTATATAAATAATCTCCGGCATTGTAAAAATATCCGCTTCCATTCCCCCATTTGCTTTTGTCGGTGCTAATTTTTGCATTTCCGTTTTTTGTAATTGGTTTACTAAATATGCTGTTATCAGTGAAAGTTGTACTATTGTTGCTTCCTTCCATATGCATCAATAGAACCGTATTCGAACTCCATTCGTCACTCATAGCATTATCTCCACGGGCCTGTAATATCCATAGCAGCCCTATAACTAGCGTTATACGTCATTTGTGTAAACAATCTATTGTTGCCAACGTAAACTAATCCATCCGCAAATAATGAGGAATGAATAGGGCAAAATAATCCAGGCATTTTACCACGCGCAATCGTTACTCCTTCTCGACATTCAATTGGCCAAGCGTGATAGCCATTATCGGCGTAATTCGGTGAAACCAATGTGCCTACCCCCAAATATTGACATGAACGATGGCTTAACCGACAACTCGTAACGACGCCACCTACTTGCGTATAGCTTCGACAAAGTTCCGAGCCGGTTGTAGTGCCATCCACAAAATATAGATGACTGGTGGTATTGGCCGCCGCATGGCCGATCAACAAGCAGTGATAAGCATCGCCACTTTTGTACTGAGCAATATCCCCAAACACCATCACCGATGACCATGTTGATCCATCCGCGTTTGCAAACAAATAGAACATGTAATCGTCGGCGTACAGCCGCCAGGCGCGGGCCGTAGCACTGGCGGCGCTGCTCTTTGCAAAATACCGCGTGGTGCTCGCCCCTGTCCCTGTATCCACATCGCTCATGGTTTCGTACATGATGAGTGTTGGATACTGCGCCGGGGAGTCATCGACCCGCAACTTCATCGCTGTTGCTGCAAGTGCAGTTCTGGCATAAGCGGCTTTGTTGGTGACGCTGTGCGCTTTTGTCCAGCCAACTGGAGCCATCTTCGCGGTAATTGTACCTGTCGCGGTCTGGTCGCTGATACCCGTTGCATCGAATGTAAACGTAGTAGCGCCTGTCCGTGTGATGCGTTTCTCGCCGTTCAGGCCGCTAGGCGTTGCACCAGCAATAAGGATAACGGTGTGATCTAGGAAATTGTGCCCAGTGCTTTTGGTAGCGGTGGCGATGCCACTGGCGACGACCATAGAATCCAGCGTCACCGAACCAAAACCATCGATCAGGCAGGCATCCAATACACCAATAAGCTTGCCCGCTTCACCCGATAAACTGGGAGCGCCTGACATCGTAGAGTCGAACCAATGCACATCTACAGGGTTACTCATGCGTCAACATTCCCTACAAATAGCAATTCGATGGAATCATCCGTGCCGGTCGGTTCGGAGGGCTGCGTCGCCCGAATCAGGTCGACTGGATAGCACGCACCAATCAGATTAAATCTCAGACAGTTGCCGGTGGCCCAGCCGCTCCCCCAGCCACGATAATCAATGGTGAAGTAGGGCTGTGACGTGAGCGAATTGATGGGTGAACAGTTCTGATTGATATTTCCAATCCCGATGATGCCGAGATTTTGGCCGATCACACGGAAATCAGTGGAACTGGTGAACTGCACCAGGAACCGGTCGGGATAGGCTCCCTCGTTGGTTATAACCAGCGGGTATTGCACATCGTTGTACTGGCACAGGGGGGGCGTGCCGATGACCGTATCCTGCCAAACACTGGTCCAGGTCGCTTGAGCGAACAGATTGGACACCCGGGCCTGCAAGGTGCCGATATAGAGCAGTGACGATACTCGACTGTCATCTGCCGGGTAGGCGTGCGACAGCGCCTTGTTGAGTGTCAGCGTGCCATTGATGTCCACCGCCACCAGCCGCACCAGGTCGGCGATGGTATGCTGGATGGTATAAGGTGCGGTGTAACCCGTCAGATTGAGGGTCTGACTCATCGTTACCGTCCCCGCTGCGCGGTCTACGGTGTACTGACTGGCAGCCAACCGCGCGCCCAGCGAGTCCTCAATCACAGCGCGATACAGGCGCAACCTCTGACAGTCAATCACCTGGGTAGGCGATAAGGACTGTTCCGTGATGCTGTCGGTATGATGCACCAGCACCAACCGCCCAGTGTTGAAGATGAGCGCCCGCCCATCCACCGGCAGCCGCGCGGCATTGATGCCCAGCAGATTGGAATCCGGGGGCAAGAAGGTTTGAGCCACCGCGTTGTAAATGATGGAATCCGCCAGCGCCGGGAGGGGCTTCCAGATTTTCAGCACGCCACCAATGGTCACGCGCGCATCAGCATCGTACCAGGACTCCAACTTCTCTTCGGGCGTCAACTCAGAGTCCACCTTCCACAAGCCGAATCTGGCCCGCACGATGCCCAATGGATAATCCACGCGGATGGTGCAATCGCTGTCGGAGAGCAGGCCGGAATCATCAACCGTCTTGGTCTTGGTGGTGCCGGTCAACAACTGATAACGCAGTTGCAGCGTGCCTGCTCGCAGCGGATTGATGGGGGCGCGGAAGATGACTTCTTCCACCGGCTGACCATCCAGCACGGTGGTCAACGCCTGTAGCGTCACACTGTTGGCACCGCCAGCCGTCCATGCGGTAATGCGTGCCCGTCCCGTAGATCGATCCAGGGTGCCGCTAAGCGTGCCCGCCCCTGTCAGCGGGCTGGGGTCACGGTACAGTTGCCCGCCAATGTCCACATAAGTAGAGCCACCAAGGACAAACCGAGTGGAGCCTGCGACGAGTGTTTCCCCATAGCCCTTGGTTACATCCAGTTCCAACTGACTGAGGGTGACGGTTTCACTGGCACTGCTGTCGCCACCGACCACCCGATAACGCACTTTGACGTAACCAGATTCATCGCTGGGATACTGCGCGCCGGCCGGGATGTATTCATAGCCATCAAACAAAGTGCGGTAAGTATTAACCGTAACGCTAGACCCACCACCCGCCGCAACCACTTCTGACCCTAATAGATGCTTGCTGTAGAGCGGTTTTGGGATAGATACGGTCACATCTGGCATCCATTGCACCGTGCCAGCCACATAATTCACCGTACCATTCGTGCCACCGCTGATAATCAGCGCACCAGCCCCATTATCACGAACGATCTTGATAGGATCGAATGAGCGGCCGTTGGGTGGGATGAACTCAATTTCTGTCGAATAAGCGGCTTCGTAATCCTCAACCAGCAGATTCCATTCGACTTCTACTGAATGTTCGCGCGGGTCCGCGTTCAGTGTGAGCAACAAACTTCCATCCAGTTCGCGGGTCGGATGCGCAAAGGTTTCTTCTGTGGGTGTGCCGTAGTCGTAGTCGATAGTGAACTCGGTAGCCACTGGCGGAACCGTTGTGGGCCGTACCCACCATTCCCCAGTCGCATAGCGAATGAAGCCAACGCCACCCGTTCCGGTCAAATTACCATCCGCCGCCGGATCGTCGTCCAACGTATAGGTGGTAACACCAACCGTCCATTCCACCACCACAGTTCCAGGGGCAACACCCGCATGAGCCGTCTGCCCCCGCACCACTGGCGCATCTACCGCCGCTCCGCCCCGGGTGGTGTAGTTGACCGGCGTGCCCCAACTGTAGATGATCATCGAATTTACATCCGGCAACGCGCCAGTTGTGATCATCGCTGTGCCTGTGCTGAAATTCAGCGAACCAGAACCGTAACTGGAATCTACGCCGGCGATCAGGCCGCCGCCCTGCTCCGTCAGCACATACCATACATTGTTAACCTGGTAGGCCACCCGTAGCGTGCCCGGTGCGGGAATCGGCGAAAGCGTCAATACCCAGACGTACCCACGATTGCTGGTGGTCACGATTTGCGCAGCGGTGTCCGCCACCCGCAAGGGTTTCGCAGCAGGCATGAACGTCACGGTCTTGCTGGCGGTGCTGTAATTCGGGCAGTTGCCGTTCCAGGTAATGAGGCCATTGCCATAATCCACGCTGCCGATTTCCGTTTCTGACAGCATGGCGGAGCCATTGTCATCCGTGATCGTTGCACCAGAGACGCTGATGCTGAGCGTACCGGGCATGATGCCCGTGCCGCAATACAGACTGACGCCGGACTTGATAGATTCTGTGGTTGTCGAGAACTGCACAACCACCGTATTGGCGCCCACCAACGCCGGACTGTCGCCGCCCGGGGTGACATCCGGCAGGGCTGTTTCTGAGAGTGCCGTTGGGATGAGTGGGCTGTACAGATTGGCGATTTTGATAGAGAAATCACTGACGCTGGCGGCTTCGATGGTCGGCTGAATCCCGAACAGGGGCACCGCTTCGGCGTTGTAGCGCGTATCGTACAACAGCGTGCCGGTGACTACGGCTGGGTCACCGCGCGATGGTTCAATCCCAGCGAAGTTATAGTCCAGTGGCTCTGCCAGTTCGCAAATCAACTCACGCACCACATATTGTATGGTTTGCTCACCAAATGCTTCATAGATTGTGCGTAGATTATCTACGACGCGGGTGATCCACAAAAACTGACTGTACTGTTCCACGCCACTGGCCTTGGACACTAGTTCCAGGCGCGCGCCCGTGGCAATCAGCGAGGCTTCAGGACGCTGCCAGATGACGACCGCCCGCTGTCCGGTCAGATGCTGGCCCCACAGCCACCCATTCCACCGCCCACCGCGACTGATGGTTTGTTCCAGGCGGGTCTTGAGCGCATCCCGTTCATCGTAATAATCGCCGGTCGAGAACAGCAGCACGGATACATTCTCATCCGTCGGCTCACGGAACATGGCAACGCCAGCATCCAGGTATTTGTCGGTGTCGGCGCTGGTGACTGCTGCGAACGCTTTGCGGATGGAGACATCGCCAGCGGCTCGATCCACGTCTGAAAGGTCATCAAAAATCTGATTATCCTGCCCGCTGACAATCTCGGTGCCGGTCATGCGACCACCACCATCTTCATTGTCCGTCATGCGCTCGGCTTGGAAGAATTTTAGGTCTGCTACGGTAATGGCCATCAGGCAAGGCTCCGAGTTTTGGCGCGGGTCAGTTCATCCAGAAACTGCTGTGGGTCGGTGGCTGTAGTGGCGGTCAGGGTCTTATTGCCACTGGTGAGATTCAACGTGTAGACCTTGCCGCTACTTATCCCGCCGCTGGCCTTGGGCGTCGTAGAGGTCGTAGAGGTCGTAGAGGCCGTCTCCGTTTCTTCCTGTTGTTGCTGCTGCTGCTGCTGTTGTAGTTCCTGTTCCAGGTTCTTCTCTTTAAGCGTGTAGAGGGTTTGCAGCTTGCGTTCCTGTTCTTCATAGAGCCGGATCAATTCGTTATTGTTGGCTGCGCGCGCTTCCGCCAATTTGCTCTCCAAATCCGCCAACGCCTGTTGTTGTTCAAGTTGCAGTTTGAGTCGTTCTGAAGTGGCATCATCCCCCCGTTCAGCGGCAATTTCGGCATTCAACGCCAACAACCGTTCTTGCGCGCTCCGAGTTTCTTCTTGAAGTTCGCGCATTCGGGCGGAGGCCTCCGCAATGGCTTGACGCAGGCCCGCCAAATCTTCTTCATCCAGAAACTTAAAGCCGTTTTCCGCGCTGCGAGCGGCCTGTTCCAATCGGGAGGCCGCTGTAACGTTGGATACGGACATCGATTCGATGCTGACCCGCAGTCGCTCAGCCGCCGCCGCTTGCTGGTAATAGGCTTGCTGGGCGCGCCCAGAGGCGATTTCTACCGCCGCGTCAATCTGGGCAAAGCCGTTCATGGCGAACGCCATGCGATTCAAGCCCTGTTCTTCCAGCGCCATGGCGGCGTTGAAGGCTTCGGCGTAAGCCGCTAATTTTTGACTGCTGGCGCTCAAATCCGCATTAAAATTGGCGATTGCTTGCCGATTGGCTTCAAAGGCTCCTTCCATACCCACTTGCTGCAACGCCAGCGTAAACTGCACATCGTAATACCGTTTCGTAGTCTCGGATAATTCCGCCATCTTGGCGCGGGTATCCGCGATCAGCGCGTTAGTCCGCTTTAGGGCATCGCGGCTGCTGTCGATGACTTTGATGTTTTCCTGCTGGGCGGCGGTGTTATCTTGAGTGGCTTGAGTCTGCTGCTCGGTGCTGTTGGAAACGGCTTTTTTTGTCTGGATTTGCGCGTCGGTTGTCGCAATATCTTGTTGTTTGGTGTCGATATTTTGCTGCAACGCTGGGTTTTGTTGTTGCAGAGTTTGTAATTCCGCCGCTTCTGTGTCCTTCAGAATCTGTTTGCGCTGCGTTAAATCGGCGATACGTGCGGCCAGCGCCTGGAGTTGTTGCAATTCCTTTTCTTGTGCGGTCCGTTTGGCTTGCAGCGCCGCAATTTCCGCAGTGGCTAGCCGTACCGTTGCAGTCGCTATCGCATTGACATTCCCCTTGGCTTGCGCCAATTCGAGTTCTGCCTGCGCGGTCTTCACTGCCGCATCCGCCGTCTCGCCCGTCGCCGTCGCTACTTTCAGTTCCAAGCTCAGCCGGCGCTGATTCTCCGCATACAGTTGCGCCTTGGTTTTGATATTGGCGGTGATCGCCGTACTTTCGGTATCAATTTCCCGCAGTGCCCGTTGCATTTCCACCGCGTAGGCAGCGGTGGCGTCCGCAACAGCGGTATTAGCTTCCTTCAAGCGTTGTTGCGCGGCAATATTCGCCGCAATGGCACTGTCATAGCGGTACTGAGATTGCGTCAGATTCCCCAGTGCATCCGTTTGCTGCAAATAATCCGCCTCCGCATCACTGGCGGCCTGGGTAGCGGCTTGTTGTGCCTGCTGGGCGCGGTCCAGGCCTGCGGCCAAATCAGCCAGCGCATAAGTTACCGGCTCCAGTTGTTCCGCAGCGCCAAAATCCGGCGGCTGTACCGCCTCGGCGGTTTCCTTGGCTTGCCCCAGGGCGGCGTTAACGCCATCAAACGCCGTCGCTGCCTGGTTCGCGGCGGCGGCCAAATCCTTGGCATCCTGTTCGGCAGCGGCTTTCAAGTCCCGCGCACTAGCCTGCGCCGCTTCCGCCTTGCGCCGCAATTCTTCCGCTCGTTCCAGCGTGCCCAGCCCTACTTTGGCGGCCTGTTGTTCGATGCCCGCCAGCAGCGTAAAGAGGGAGCCTATATTGCTGGCGACGCTGGCCAGCACAGCATTGATGGGGGCGGTAATCAGGTTAAAAGCCCCCTTGATGGCGCCTGCCGTGGCAATGGCTGCACCTTCTACATAAGCAAAACTGCCTTTAGCCTGCTGCGCAAATTGCTCAATCCGCGCGCCAATCTGGGCAAAGTCAAAGCTTTGCAGGGCGCGGGAAATGCTTTCGGCAACGCCGGTTCCAAACTCTTTCAGTAGATTCTGGAGTCCCTGAATACTGCCGTCGCTTAGTGCGGCTTGAAACGCGCGGGACAGGGCTTGCGCCTGCTTAGCCAGCGGTTCCAACAGGGGTTCCAGCAGGGCGGCTTTGAGCGACTCCCAGGCGCTCTTTAGGCTTTCCGACGCCGCTTTCAAGTTACCGCCCATTTCGTTGGCCGCTGCATCAGCAGCGCCACCGGCATTGCTCAGTTGCGCGGTGTACTCATTCAGCCCGGCCTGTCCCTCTTGGATCAGGGCGCGTAAGCCCGGGCCGGCTTCCGTACCAAACGCCAGAATGGCCGCATTGGCCGCGCCGCCTTGTGCTTCGAGTTGTCCCAGCACTCCCCCCAAATCACGGCTGCTAATCCCCAGCGCCGTTAATTCAGCACTGGCTTTGCTGGTGGGATCCAATAAGCTGGTCAGGATAGCCTTGAGCGCCGTGCCCGCCTCGCTGCCTTTGATGCCGTTTTTGTGCAACAAATCCAGCGCAGCAACAGTCCCTTCCAAATCCATGCCGGCGGCCCGCGCCGTACCGCCCGCTTCCGACAACGCTTCTGCCAACTGGCTGGCGCTGGACGTGGTGATGTTGGCGCCTTTGGCCAATACATCCGCCATTCGGCTGGTCTGCTCAAAACCCAGCCCCATGATGGAAATGGAATCGATCAGCTTTTGGGCGGCGGCTTCGGTGCTAATTTGCTCGCTGGCGGCCAAAGCAAGCACCGGCGGCAACGCTTTGATTGCATCAACGGCGGACAAGCCGGCGGCAGCCAGCGCCTCCATACCTTGCGCCGCTTGTGTGCCAGAAACGCCAAATTGCGCGCCCAGTTGTTGCGCCGCGCTTTTGAGTTCCTGGATCTGTGCCTCGGTGTAGCCCCCTTTGGCTTGGACTCGATCCAGTTGCGCTTCAAAATCAATGGCGCCATCCAGCCCACCGCCGAACAAGTTGGTGAACTGGGCGCGAATGAGGTTGGCAGTGGCGGAAGTCGTCCGATCCAGGAAGCTGAACAACTTGCCAAATACAGCCGAGGCGTCGTCTTTGGCCGTGATCAGCAGTTGCAATAACAAATTGCGGTCAGCCATAGCTATGCCTCTATGCGTCGGGTTAGGAGATAGAATCGATCAGCTTTTGGGCACACGAATTAAACTTCGATGAGCTTTAAAGATTCCAGCACATACCAGGCGCCACTGGAGGGATTGGCCGGCCCGGAGTTTTTGATGATGGGCAGGGCGGATACGCTCAGCGGTTCGTCGCCGGCGGGCAACACGGTAAAGGTGCGGCTATCGTGCAGGGTTAGAGTCATGGCTGTGCCCGCATCCAAGCCGGTTTTGAGTGCGATCACCTCAGCCCGGGTCATCCAGGCAAACTCAATCCCGCCAAGCAGGGTGATCGGCCGACCGGTTTGCTTTTCGGCTTGTTCCACAATCAGCGCGCCGGTCAGGCTGTACCCGGTGGACTGGGCGAGCGGCGTCCAATCAAATTCATCCACCCATACCAGCCCCTGCGGCAAAGTGATCGTGCCGAGCGTGATCGCCATCTATTACGCCGCAAGATCAGACACTTGGAAGGTCCACGGCGACGTATAGCCCGTCGGGGTCAGCATCGTGCCGCTAAACGTGCCCTTGACATACGTTCCCGTCACTGGATCAAAGGCAGCGGAACCGGCCAAATTGACTTTGTGGACATGGATGCGCCCGCGTTTGCTAGACACCTTTTCCGTTGCGCTCCCAATCAGTCCGACGTAGTTGCTGATGGCCTTGCCCGCCGCGTAGTTTTCGATGGTGCGGGTAGTGGTGTGATAGCTGATCTTAGCGACTGTGGCGCCGGTCGCATTCAGCGCCTTAAACATCCCATTCACTAAATCCACTTCGTAATTGGTGCTGGCAATCGTTGCGTCCGCAGCCGTTTCCGCCACGATTTCCGTGCCGGTGCCGTGGGCGGCGAGGTACTTATTGGCCAGCGGCACCCAAAGACCAATGGCCGGGGTGATCGCTTCATCGGCAATAGCCCCGGTGGTTTGCGTCACTTCCGACAGCGTTGCGCCCAGCAGTACCGCATATAAGGCGGGCGGCATGTAATCGGCTTCCGCGCTCAGGGAGCCGGCTTCCGTGGTCTTGTTGACGGAGGCCAGCGGTTCACCCGCCGACCCTTCCATGTTCGATAGCAGGTTTTCCGCTTCTTGCTGTTGGGTGGTGAGTTCCAGCTTGGTCCAGTTGACGGCATCATAAAACTGCGTGGGCGCGGTGTCCCCCGACCAAAACCCGAACTTGATCGCGCAGTTGAGATACAGGGCTTTCGAGGCAACGGCAATAGCCATAAGGGTCTCCAATCAAACGGTAAACAGGTAAGTAAACACCAGGGGGCACCGCAACAAGGCGATACCGCCGCCATCTTCCGGGGGCGCAAATTCAACCGGCCCCCATTCGGTGATGATGCCGCTCCACGAGGTCAATCGGTGGCGGATGGCATCCCATACCGCATCTAGTTCATCATCCCAATTCGCGCTTTCCACGAGCGCCGCTTCCAGGATTAGCGTGCGTTCCCAGCGTTGCATGAACCGGTCCGGGGTATTTTCCACCGGCCGCTCTGAAATCGGCGTCAGGGTAAGCGCGGGATAGGGGCCAGCCGTATTGCCCGCCAACGCGCTGCGTCCGGTTTGCACACTGGCCACGGTCACTGCATACCCATTCGCGGGAGTGATCCCGCTCAGATGGGTTTTTAGGGTTTGCAGGAAGGTGGTTGCGGAGGCAGTCATCGAATCGCCACGGTGACAAAGTAGTCGGATTCATCCACTTGTTGATCGATGCGATAGGTGATGCCGTTCACCACCAGCGTCGCTCCGATGAGCGGGCGCGGTACGGCGCTTTTAGGCAATTGCGCCGTGCGGCGGGGTTCCAGCCGTTCGCCATACTGCCCCATCAGGACACTGCCGGTCCGTACTATCGCCCACGTGCTGACCGGTTCTGGTGCGGCGGGTGGCGTGTAGGGCGGCGTGTACGTCGCGTCATCGCCGAACATTCGCAGCAGCGCGGGGATGCCGGACTGGGTCATGAGGGTGTCGAGTTGGCTCACCACAATTACCCGATAATGATCGCCAGGTGTTCCGGCTTGATGACGCTCACGCCCCAGCAAATCGAGACGTGATAAACATTCATCCTAAAGCCGGGATAGACGGCCAATTCGAAGCTGAGTCCGCTGTTCGGGTCCGTAATCGTCATCCGGTCGCTGGCTAAATCACCATTGGCATCCAACGCCGGCAGGCGCGTCGCCAGCAGGATCGCGTTGCGAGTGAACGCGCAGTTGCGCGCCGAGGTTCCGAATACGGTGATCGCGCGGGTCGCAACTCCCTGCGCCAGGCGCAAACCAGGCGCGGCCAGAGTGATGCTATCGCCGGCAGCCGGATTAGCACCGGCGAAGGAAACCGACGCAACCATGTATTTGTTCGTATCATTGGCAAACGTGACAATATCCCCAGCCGCTACCACGCCAGTACCGGCGGTAGCCAATGGGATCACGGTCTGCCCTACGGTAAACGCCGCAGAAGTGCTAGTGGCGCTGGCCATAGCACCCGCTGTCGGGGTCTGAATTTGCGCCGATTCCCGAATATCGAAGCCGTACAGATTGCCCAGCGTGCCATTGCGCAGCAAGCCGTTATCGCCCGCCTCGTTGACCTTGTACAGGTTCGCGGTAGACCGCAACGATACGCCTGCCGTGGTGTTAATCACGGTACAGCGGTCAGAAATCGGAGCGCCGTTGTCGTCGAGGATTTTCTTGGCTCCGGCCCAGTCCGCCAACACTGGGGCCGTGCCCGCCGTCGTTCCATACGCGCGACTGGCTCCCACCGCCGCAGCTACCGCCAGATCCACTTCAATTTCGTTGACCGCCGCGCGCAACGCTTGGGCGATTTGATTTTGCTGCAAAGTCAGATAGCCGGCGCCGGCGTTGACCGCCATTTTCTCTTCGCCGGACCAGGAAAAGGGAAAAAACCGCTGCTTGCTAATCGTCAGCGTCTTGTTGGCAATGGTCTGATCCGCCGCGCTGGGCAAGGTCATCGCTGGGGTGATGTTGCCACCAGCGGCATTGGCCGGCGAGTACGGAATGCGGAGGGTTTGATTTGCAGCCACTCGGTCGGCGCTGGAATCGCGGGCCACGGCGGGGATAAAACCGACCAGTTCGCGGCTCACTACATCCAGGGCGGCGTAAATGTCGGGGATCAAGTTTGTTAAAGTGTTCGCCATGTTGTAATACCTCGTTACTCAGTGATTTTTCCGCCAGCGTGGATGAACTCGCGTTGCTGGAAGGGAGACAGCGCCGAAAATTCGGCCCGGCGTAGGATTTGCTGCTTGTCCGGTGGCGTGGCGTCCACTGCGTTTTGTGCGGACCGGGCCACCAGGGCGGCCCACGTCGCCACTTTGGCGTCATTTTCGGTAGCGCCGGATGCAATCAATCCATCTGCCAGTTCGGGCACGCGGGCGGTTTCGCATACGGCGCGAACCGCTTTGGCGCTGGTGATGCGCGCCTGAAACTGGTCGGCGGTATGCGGGGTTTTCAGGATATGTTCCGCCAGGCGGGGCATTCCAGCGGCCTGACAGCCCTGCACGATGGCGAGAGCGGACAGCGTTTCCGGTTCCGGGGCCGGCGGATCGGCGGGCGGGGCCGGCGCGAGTTCCGGTTCCGCTGGCAGTTCGCCCTGGTCAGGCGCTTCATCGGGGTCAGCCTCCGAAACCGAAATATCGAGGTTGAGCCGTTTCCTGCTAAAAATGTCTGTCAATTTCATAGTCTTTCCTGTTACTCGTTTACCGGAAATCTGGGCGGCGAGGCGGGCAATGGCTTGATCCGGCGTCTCTATGCGGTCAGCCAGACGGGCCTCCAGCGCCTTTTGGCCGATGTAAATGCGGGCCTCGGTAGCTTGCAGCGCGGCGGGTTGCGTTTGCCGGTTGCGGGCCGCTGTTTCGAGGAATAGCCCGTAGTAATAATCCACTTCCGCCTGAATAGTGGCGGCCACCGCTTCCGGCAATGGCTCCAGGGGATTCCCATCAACCTTGTGCGCGCCCGCGTAGATATAGGTAACCGTCATTCCCATCCGATCCACCGCGCGGGACATATCGACGTGCGACGTAACGACACCGATGCTGCCCACCAGGCCGGTCAGCGCCACGGAAACGCTGTCGGCGGCGCTGGCAATCAGATAGGCGGCACTGGCGGCCATATCCCCAGCTATCGCCGCAATAGGTTTGCGGGCGCGGGCTGCATAAATCTGATCCGCCAACTGAAATGCGCCCGCTACCTCTCCCCCCGGAGAGTCAATATTGAGCAGGATCGCGCCCACGTTTGGATCGTTCAGCGCACCTTCCAGGTTCCGGGCCAATTCATCATAGCCCTGGATGTAGCTGGAATCGGCCTGCAAACCGCCACGATGGGCGAGGATGCCAAACACATCCAGGACGGCAACGCCATTGTCCAGCAGGCGATAGCCGCCTTTTTCGCGGGTGCCCTGAGGCGTGGTGTACGCTTGCGGCGCGGCGGGCGCAACAACGCTAAACCGCTCCGACAGGCCGGCAATGATGGCGTGCAGCTTGCCCGGATGGATCAGCAGCGGTGTGTTAAACAGCCGGCTGGCGAGATAGGGATAGCAATTCATCAGGTCGGTTTTTCCGTGGCGGTGGCGTCGGAATCGGGAGCGGGATCACCTCCGCCATAGTCCAGGCCAAGGCGGCGCTCCCGGTCATGATCGGCGGCCTGATCATTGTCTACGTCTTCTGCATCCCACCCCTCTTCCGCCACAATGGCGGAACGGGAGGTCAGCCCGTTCCGAATCTTGAGGATTTTGGTTTGCGCTTCCTGCAATGGATTGACGTAGTTCCACGCCTGTGGCCGCCATTCACAGCGTTGCCAGGCCCGCGGATCGGCGAAATAGCCGGGGATGGAGAGCGCGCCGATTAGTACAGCGGCATTGAGCCACTGGCGATAGACGGGTTGCAGGACCTGGACAATGAAATGATCCTGTTGAAACTCCAGTTCCCGATAAAAAACGTTCAAAATCACCCGCATGATGCGATCATTGGTTTCCGCGTAGTCGCCGACCACCAATTCGTAAGGCACCCCCCAGCCGGCGGCAATGCCGCGCAACTGCCCCCGCAGAAAATCCAGCAAGCCGGTGTTGCCCGTATCGCCGCCGAACAATTCCACCCGTTCGCTCATGCCTAATTGCAGCATGTAGCCATCTTCGATGTCGACGAACGTCTTTTTTTCCTGTTCCAAGACGATTTGTTCCCGCAGCGCGGCGGCGGTGGCGAGGGCTGCGGGAACATTGGCGACGTAATCGGCGCTGGCTTCCACCGCTGCGAGTTGAGCACGGAGCGCGTCAAGAGTCGGATTGGCGGGCGCGTCAGTCAGTGGATTATCTTCGGGCGTTTCCTTGTAGATGACGCCGGAGAAGCGGGCTTTGTTGCGCTTGCGGGTCAGTTCCGCACTTTCGTACTGATCCAGAACATTGGCACGATGCAGGGCACTTAACCCTTCCGGCGCGCCGCGCAATTGACCAGGGCGGTCTGGCAAATAGTGATGCAGGACTTCATCCGCTGGAATGCGGAGGGTGGTATTCGGTTCGGCGAAAACATAGCGTTCGCCTGGATGCTGACGGTAAAAGTGATAGGCGCTGCGCCGCCCGCTGGCGTTGCGTTCGATGCCTTGGCGGATGCTGGGAATCGGCTGGTTATAGCCTAGCGGCAATAGATCAGCTTCGAGTAATTGCAGTTGCAGCGGTACTGCAAAATCTCCACGGGGGCGCCGGATAAAACGGGCGAAGACTTCGCCGGCTTCATAGCGGGCGCGGGTGATCAGGGCCTGCATCCCATAAAACCCCAGCGTCCCATCGGCATCAGCTTCTTCCGTCCAATCGTTCCAGAGGGCTAGCACGTCGGACCGCAGCCCCTTGTCAGCGAGTTTGGGCCGGGGCTGGATACCGCAACCAATCAGGTGGCTGACCAGCAGCTTGAGCGCGCGGCGAATCCAGGGGTTGTTGCGGACTGCATCCTGTGAGCGGGCGCGGGCGATTTGGGTGGATTCGAGGGCGGTGTTGGGGCCGTAGGACGTTTCGTCCCAGTCCGCAACGCGGGGGGCACGACTGGCAGCATCGTAGGCATCCAGGCGGATCGGGCGAACACTGGGACGCTGGATGCTCATAGTCCTTTCCCGCCGCCCAGATAAAAGCCTTTGCGTATCCAGCCCCCTGTCGTCAGGGCGGTGATAGCGGCTTGCAGATCACGGATATGTTTTTCGAGGGCGGCGGGCGTAGTGGGAACGAACGTGATGCGCTTGTCGCCGGTGGCGATAGCCCCCACCGCTTCACCCCGGGCGAGTAGGGGTAATGCGGCCTGAGCCTGAGTCAGGGCCTCGGTCAGAGTTGCAAGTGGGATACCGGTATAGAGAGCCATGTGCGCTGTTGTAGCAGCGCACGCGGAAAAAAATTAGGCGAAAAGTTCTAAGAAATTTTCTGAGGATTACTGGTTAGTATTTGTTATCTTCTTCTTCCAGATACAGTTCCACCGACTTGACCCACATAATACGCAATACTGCATTTATCAACACGGTATTTTTTAGCAGCCATTCCGATAGCGTAATCCTGAGATTCTCCTTCACGATATTTTTCACGAGCAAACATAACAGCGGCATAAAGTTTTTTGTCATTGATGTAATCCATCAGATAAATACGTTGCCCATTTTCATAGCGATGAATGGTTTTTTTAACGTGCTTATTAGTAAATTCCGGGCGCAACCGTTCATATTCGGCACGGACTTCCGGATTCTGTAGGGCTTCCGCTTTGATTTTTTCAAAGGGTATGTTAGCCGTATTCTGTTGTGGCTTAATAATGCTAGGAATCCGGTCGAAATACCCAGTTTTCGCCAATTCCAGCAGTTCTTCTAGCGACATAGCTATGTCCTCATAAATTATCTAACCACCGCATCAACCCGACTAACGCGGGTTATGCGGGGCGTTAGGCATAGATAACCCAGTTTTCGCCGCAGCTACAATAGCATCAGCAGCGAAAATAATGGCATTGAAAGCTGCCTGATTGATAGTCACTCCAGGGCATTGCCGTTCCAATTCAGCCAGAAGCGCAACGACCAGTTCACTCTGAGAAATGTAAACAGGATCAGGTTCTTGCATTGAGTTTGCGCTGATGGTTTTGCAGAGTACGGCGGGTGATTTTGATCCGTTCGGGGGCGCGGATGTAAACCGTATCCCCGCCGTAGAGTTGCCGCATCTGCGTCAGGACGGGTTCGATTTGTGTCAACAGGGCCGGGTCCGCCGCTGAGAACGCGCCGCGAATGGCATCAAGCAAATCGGGATGATTCATAACGCAATCCTCCGGGTAACGACTTGGCGACGAATGGACGAATGGCCGGCGCTGGGCGGCGGTGGTGCAGGAACAGGCGGTTGCTTCACCGTGGGCATGGGTAACGGTGCAACATCTTCGACTTGCTTCACCTCCGGTAACGGCTGGAACAAATCACCATGCGCCGGTTCCAACGCCGCCTCCAGTTTCGCCCAATGGCCCTCCCGCCAAGTATGGATACGGACTGCGGGCTGCATCCCTGCCGCCAGCGCGTAGCAGAAGGTATCCAGCGCCTCGTTGCGCAACCGGATTTTTAGCCAGCGCCGTTTGTTCGGGTCCCAGGCTTCGGCGGTCAGCATGGTGTAGAAACTATCATCCAGCCCTTCCGGGAACCGGATCGCCCGATCTTGCGGCGGATGCTTGCGGTCACTGGCCAGACGGGCATAAATCCAATGCTTGGCGGTATCGCCACCGACCAGATAAATCTCCGCACCCTGTTTGATGACGCTGCCTTTCCAGGTGAAATCCACTTTGGAGGGTTTGCCGATCAGCGCCCGATTGCCTTGCGACGCGCCTTTAACCGCGATAGTCCGCCCGCGTCGGGTCCGGGTGAAGTGCAACACGTCATCCGGCAAATAGCCGGAATCTACCGCCGAGGCCGTGATTTTCACCGAGGCGCCCCGGCAGTTGCGAAACGGCACTTGCAGCACGTCATCCAGCACCTGCCAATCAGCAGGCCGGGTCGGATCAGCGGGCACTTCCTGATAGTCCACTACCCAGACTATGCCGTTACGCCCCCAGCCGAGGATCAGGACAGCGAACCGGTCTTTCTGCACGTCCACGCCAGCCGTCAAAAACAGACAGCCGGGGGGCAAAGTCCGCAGCGCATAGCCGCCGGCGCGGGCTTTGAGTTCTTCCCAATCCAATTTTTCTTCCGGGTCCGCGAAGCATTCGCCCAGGCGGGTGTTGACGAATGCTTTTTGCCGGTTGGGATCGCGTTGGCAGGTTTCCCATTCCGCCGCCAGGTCCGCCCAGGTCAGCCCTAGCCCCAACGGAGCATAAAGGGCGTTCAGGTGGAAGCCTGGCGTCGGCGCTTCCGGGCGGGCGGCCCGCCATTCCCCGCGCGCTAACAGTTCGGTTTTGCTGGATTCGGGAATCAGCCCGCCACAACTGGGGCAGGCATAGACCGCCTGCGCCGGATCGCCCGGCGGCCAGGTCAGGTGATCCCATTGCAGCGGTTGAAAATCGTGGCAATGCGGGCAGGGGACATGATAGCGACGCTGATCGCTAGCCAGCCATTCCTTGTGAATCCGTGACAGGCTTTCGATAGTCGGGGTAGAACAGAGAAAAATCTTGCGGCGCGGGAAAGTGGTCGTGCGCGCTTCCGCCAGGCTGATCGGATCGCCTTCGCCGTCGAGGTCAAACGAATAGGCGTCCACTTCGTCCAGCGCCAGATAGCGGATGGGCAATGACCGCAATGAGGCGGCGCTGTTCGCGCCAGACAGCACCACCACGCCCCCGGGATATTCCTTGAGCAGAGTGGTGTTGCCCGAATCGCGCGAGCGGGCGGGCGGAATCAATTCCCGCAGCGCGGGGCAATCGTCGATCATGCTGGCAAGGCGTTGCTTGCTGAACCGTTCCGCCACGTCAATCGTGGGCTGCACGATCATCATTGGGGCGCGCTGCGTGGCGATAAACCAGCCGACCCAGTTCAGGATGACCTCGGTCGCACCGACCTGCGCGCTTTTGATGAAGACGACGCGGCGGGCCGGATGGTCGGGACTTAAGCACGCCATGATTTCGCGGGTGTACGGCGCGCGCGAAGTCCGCCACGGCCCCGGTTCGCCGCTGCCCTTGGTCGGCAATCGGCGATGCTGATCGGCCCAATCATCGACGCGCAAACGAGGCGGGGGCGCCAGCCCCAGCTTGGCGGCATCGGCATGGGCGCGCCACCCATCAGCCATCGCCGCCGGCCTCGATCAAGCGGTCGGGGATTTGTTCGGCCATGCGCGCCATATCCATCAGGCATTGATCCAATTCAAGCACCAGCAGCGCATGAACGGCATCGGCGCTGGTTTCCGCCGCCAGCCGAGGGGCCAGCTTGTCGGGGATGCGTTCCATCGCGGCCCGCAGTTGCGCGTAGAGCGTGGTGTACGCGAGCTGCACGTCGCGCAGCTCTACCAGTTCGCCGGCCTTCTGGCGTTCGCGCATCTCGGCAATGTTGGCTTCGTGATACTCCCGTTTAGCGCGCGCCAGTTGCAGGTCATAGAGGGACTGCGGAATGACGGTATCGGGAATCGGGTCAGCCGAGGAATGGTTGATCGAAGGGATTTTGGGATTGCGGGTGTTCGCATCCCATTGCGCATCCGCAGCCACCGGGTCCACTTTGCCGTTGATCAGCGTAATGCGACCTTCCTTAACCGCGTAACTGACGGCGGCTGGACTAACACCGCGATGCTTGGCGTATTGGGCTTGGCTAATCAGGTTCATGCTTAATAGGGCATCAAATAATGTATTAAGTGCTTGAAATATCTATACCTAGCGAAAAAGCGCGAGTTCGATTACCCGTATGGCAGATAGACTGGGGGGGCCCCGCGCATTTATCGCGCGGTCGCCAGCGCCCGACGCATCGCCTTAGCCGCTTCATCAGGTAACAACCGCCGCGCTTCCGCCTCTACCGTTCCCTCCCAGTTCAAGACTGCTCGATACTGCGGCGTGGATATGAACAGGAACAGCGGCATGATCGCCCTGCCTGCCGAACGCGAGCGGATGCGATAGATTCCTGGAACCAGATGACTGCGCCGGCCAGGGGGGATAACAAAACAGCGGCGATTGCTGACCGCTATCCCACTGATGCCCGTATTCAACTCGGCGATGATCTTGGCAACTTCCGCCCGCTTTGGATTGCCATAGGCATCCAATGGCATTCCTGTTCCAGGCACGGCTCGCCAACCTCTTGGCAACCATCCCCTGTCCATCAGGAAGCGTTCGATAAGTTGCCGTCCACGTTGCCCCCCTTTCTCATGCGTTTGCAGAATCGGCGCGCGCTTCGGATCAATGTAGACAATTCCAGTTAACGTTTCCTTTGTCGCTTTCTCAACGCGGGTTGCGCCTCGAATCAAGGGTGTGGGCTTATTGAATGCCGTCTCTAATCGTTGCCGGCTAGCCTTTTGCGTAGCAAACGCCGTATTGTTAATCGCCACCATCATTGCGTATGGTATTTGCTCTGCTGCCAGATTCCGCAACTGACGTTGTATTTCAGCGACCCCGCGAATATCCAGCGTAATCATGGTTTCCTCACAAACCGACACGGCGGGCTGATGCTGCCTGACTGCTGAAAGCCGATGGAATGCCGCTCCAGTGCCGCCACACGCTCGCACAACGCCTGTCCATCCTGCGCGGTAAATCGTGGCCCTGCCTTAAAAAACTGCCATCCCTGCCAAAGCTGAAACCCCAGCGACAGGGTAGCAATCAGGAGCACTGCTATGAGCAGACTACGCTTCAGCGTATCCATTTTTGGAATCCTTCCCACACCGTAGCCAGCGTCGCCAGCGCCGCTAACAGCCCCATGACGCCCACCAACATCCAGCGCAGCACTAACCCCGACTGCACGATCCGGTTCAACGCCACCAGTAACGGCGCCTGTTCTGATTGCTGTTCCGACAAGTCCCGCAGTTGTTGACTGACCTGATTTATTTGCTGTTCCAAGCCATTAAATTGCTGTCCATTTTGCGTTTCCACCAACTCGAGCCGATCTTCCAGGCGTTGTAAGCGTTGAATGTACTGTCGGTCCAATTCGCGCCGCAATAGGACGATTTCTTCTTTTGTACGCCCAGAATCCGGCTCAGCGTGAATCATGGGGTGACCTCAAACGGAACTCGCAGCACTTGCCGGTTTTCAAACAGGGGATTACAAAAGGCAATATCGAGAATGCGTAACACATACGCACCCGGCGGTATCCCTTTGGGCAGGCGATAATGCCGCTCAAACGTTTGGGGCAATTCGTCAATGATGAATGGATAGGCTTCAATGGGCGCGGTCAGCCCTGATCCCAGAATAGCCACCTCGGTTCGCCCAGCGCAGGGCACTGCCAGCCGCAAATTGATCCAGCGTACACTGACAAATTCTGGTGTCACTGCCACGACTCGAAACCCCGGCCCCTCGGGGTCTACCCACTCCACGACGGGTCGCTGTGCTTGCACATACCACCAGCCCGCGAGCATGACGAGGCTAATCGTCGCCATGTTCGCCAGCAAATACAGCAATCCAGAGAGCAGGAAACACCAGTCGCAATACAACATGCGCCCGAAAAAAGAGCGGTTGTTGGGGAAAATCATCGTACCACCCCCTTGATTTTTTCCACCGCCCGCGCAGTAGTCAGCCCCAACATGCCCAAAATCAATTGCCACAACGTGTCATCCAACCCCAAGCGCGGAACTGTTATCTCCCAATGCGCCATCGCCACGCCAAAGGTCAAGAGCGGATAGACGATGTAGCTATACGCCAAGATCGCAGCGATGACCCACCCCAACGCCGGTCGCCACCCCGCCACGAACAGGCTGGTATTGGTCGCCTCGGCTTGATTGACTGCCAACTGTGCCTGCTGGGCTTTTGCCGCTGCATCCAACTCAGCCAAAGCCAACGCCAGCTTCTGCTTATCCGTCTCGGTGGCATCTGGCCACAGCCGATTGATGACACCGCCGACCAAATCCGCCACCGCCCCCAATCCGCTAAAATCAGCCATGTTCGCCCTCCGCTACACCAAACTCAATCATTCGCGCTAGGCGCGGCCCCCGGGATTTGACTTGCTGCCACCACCGCGAATGCCGCAGCTCCTTAGCCGCCTGCGCCCATTGTTCGTCTTCGACGTACCGCAGGAAGGCCACGAACGTTCCCAGCCGCATCCCCAGATTGAACGTGAGATTCAGCAGCGCCCGTTGCCGCACGTCATCCAGCATCCTCCATCCGGGCAGTAGGCGCGTCAGCCGCGCTTCCGCATCCTGGATGTCCGCTGACAGAAAAGCGGCGCATTCGTCTTCTGTGAGTAGTTGACGGATTTTTCCCGTAGCTGTATCGACGAATTCTTTAAGTTCCCGACCAATCAGCAGATGCCCTATCCCGACCGTCCAGTTCCCCAGCGAGTCACGGTACGGCGTCAACCGCTTGCCCTCATCCCGTACCAGTTCGCGCTGCAACGCATCCTCATCGTAGTGGTTCACGCCCACGGTCCCCCGATCAGCAGTCTTACCATGCCCCTAAAACCGCCAAAAACTGGCCTAGAAGCGATTTGCCGGCATAGGGCTATACCCCAAACAGCCTTAGCCTTAAAAATCGCTAAAAACGCCGATTTTTGGCCTTTTAGCCCGGGGCGCGTAGCGGCGCTTGTAGTTTCGGTCATGTCCAACGGCCTTCCAGGGTTTTTCATGTGTAACCTTTTTGTTATAGGGCAGCTATAGGGCAGATTTTTTACCTATAAAATCATAGATATGCCCTATATGCCCTATATGCCCTATATAAATATATCGGGTATATGCATGCGCGCGCGCGTGGGTGTATGTGCGTATACGCGCGCGCGAGGATATGGGGCAGGTCTTGGAAAGTTGCAAAAAAATCATACAGTTGCCCGAAATTTAATAGGGCAGAATATAGGGCAGACATAGGGCATCCTATAGGGCAATAGGGCAGATTTTGGGGGACCGTGGTCATGATTTTGCCCTTTCATAGGCATAGCTGCGCGTTCCGGCGCTAACTGATCGTTTGCGTTGCCAACCGAGGCGCGTCATGACCCGCCCAATCCGAATCTGGTCCGCGCGCGAGATCGGCGGCA
>Ga0116153_10001037_pt1 | contig 28673 bp, 31 predicted proteins | sample AD_UKC028_MetaG_FD_89896 | JGI IMG/M metagenome (GOLD analysis project Ga0116153, IMG submission 89896) | Active sludge microbial communities of municipal wastewater-treating anaerobic digesters from USA - AD_UKC028_MetaG | ecosystem: Engineered > Bioreactor > Anaerobic > Digestate | place: USA...
CATGGGAAACCTTTTCGACGACGTCGATGATGGTCCTTCTCTTTTCATGGGATGCCGTGATATCGAGAAAGCACAGTTCGTCGGCTGTCTGCTCTTCGTAGGCCCTGGCATTCTCGACGGGATCGCCGGCGTCCCTGAGTTCGAGAAAATTGGTCCCCTTCACGACCCTGCCCTCCATGACATCGAGACAGGGTATTATCCTTTTAGTCAGCATATTCCATGGCCTCCCCGATCCCGATGAATCCCTCGTAAAAGGCCTTTCCTATGATAGCCGCCCAGACATCCGTTTCCTTTAATCGCCTGATGTCATCGATATTCGATACGCCGCCGCTTGCTATAACGGGGAGCGTGGTCATCTCCGATATCTTTCTCAGTCCCTCGAAGTCCGGCCCCGTGAGCATCCCGTCACGCTCGATGCTCGTACAGAGAACGGCCATGATCCCGATCCGGCCGGCTGTCTCCAGGATGGCGCCTACATCCCTGTCCACGGCACTCTTCCATCCCCGCGACATGGGCTTGCCGGCAAGCAGGTCAAGGCCGAGGACAACATTGCGGAATTTGGAGAGCCCCTCGAAAAACACCTCGTCCTCGAGGGCCCGCGTGCCGACGATGATGCCGTCAATGCCGCGTTCGCTGTAGAACTTGATGGTTTCTTCGTCGCGGATCCCCCCGCCGACCTCCATGTAACCGTCGACCTTTTCCCGGATCTCTTTGATGATCCCGCCATGGACGGGCTCTCCCGTCCTGGCCCCGTCAAGATCGATGATGTGGAAATCCCTCGCGCCGAGCCTGACCATCTCTTCGATCTTCGCAACAGGGTCGTCGCTGTAGACTGTTACCTTTTCAAAGTCGCCTTTTTTGAGTCGGACAGCCTTTCCGCCCATGAGGTCCATGGCGAAGAGCGCTTTCAATTCTGTGTCTCCGCCGCCCCTTCCGGCTCGACGAGGAGATAGTCGAGCCCGGCATTGATGCCTTCCGTGGCCAACGCTTCGGCTGTAACCCAGCGTCCACCGCGCTGAAAGAATTTCCCCATTGTGAAAAGGTTCTGCGAAAGGGCCTTCTGGTCTTCCTTGTACTCAAAGACCTTGCCGACAACGTTGTCCTTCATCAGGTGCATGTGGAAAGCGACGGAGGCAGGTTTCTCAACCGAGTAGTTGCCGCCTTTTCTTTCCTGAAAACGATAGATAAGGACGTTGATGTAAGGCTGACCCTTCCTTTTGCCCTCTGAATATCCGACGTTTCGATCGGTGAGGGCTGTTTTCAACCTTTCCCTGACGATGTTCGACGCATCCGTGTGGATGGTGCCGGTGTTGATGGGCCTTCCGCAATAGGGACATGTGTTGGCCCTGTCCGCTTCTTTGAGCTGCTCCACGACAACTCCAACGTCTCCGAAGGAATAAAGCGGCTGAGCATCAAAGACAACGACCATGGCAACGACGAAAAGGAACACAAAGAACAGCTTCGACCGTTTTGTAAGTTGTAAAAGCATGATTAATTTTATAAGAAAAATCGCATAAAAGGAAGTGAAAAAGAAAAAATCGGGTGACAGGCAATCCGTCACGGGTTTTGGGAAAGACAATGGTTTTTCCGATTTCTCCTGTTTTTTTGGTTTCTCGCGTTCGTTTGGTTCGTCTGGTTTAATAATGATCAAAGAAATCAGGAGGCACATTCTTTTTGTCATCTTTTGATCAATTAATGCAAGGAAGTTCACACTGCCAAACCTTTTAAAAGAGATCTTTGGTGTCATTTCCCTCAGAAAAGAGTATGCTATAGGCACGGTCGATCTAACCTTCTTTGCTCCGCAGCTGCTCACGGGGTCGGCCGATACGGAATACAATCACCTTTCGATTCCTTGTAGATCACCAGCGAACAAATATAAAGGGAGTAAAAAGATGACAAGCATTGCAGAGTTCATCAAAGCAAGAGAGAGTATCGAGAAGCTCGCCACGCAGATCACGCTGTTTGTCGAGCGAAAAGCGGTCCAGGATTCAAGGAAACATCTTGATAAGGCGAACCGCCAGCTGGAAGTGCTCAAGACCATGGTTTCCAACGATACGCAGGTAATTGTTGACAGCCGTCTCTCCAGGCAGCTTGCAGGCCTTGGAACAAAGGTCGAAAAAATGGAAGCAAAAATGCCCGTGAGAAAAACGGTTGTAAAAAAGAAGCAGCCGAAGGCGGACCGGGTTTCTTCGAGTATCCACAGCGACATACAGAAGTAAGCAATCAGTCCTGGAACTTCATTTGGACGCCCCGTTGCTCCGGGTGTGTTGATCCCTATGGAGTTCCCTGTTCAAACAACGGGAGATGTATTTATATGGCTCACAAAAAAATCGCTATGGGGCACGACAAGAAGATCGCTCTTGTTGCGCATGACAACAAGAAGCGCGATCTTATTGAATGGGCAAAATTCAACCGGGTGCTCCTGGCTCATCACAAGATATACGCAACGGGGACTACCGGCGAGATTTTGGAACGGGAATTCGGATTTAAAATCAATAAGCTCCAGAGCGGGCCTTTGGGCGGAGATCAGCAAATAGGCGCCAGGATAGCGGACAGTAAGATCGATTTCCTCATTTTTTTCTGGGACCCCCTCGAACCGCAGCCGCACGATCCGGATGTCAAGGCGCTCCTGCGCATGGCTGTCGTTTGGAACATACCCATTGCCTGCAACCGTTCTTCTGCGGATTTTATGATCTCCTCTCCCTTGATGGATGGCGATTATGATCGCCTTGTACCTGATTACGATGTGTACCGGAACCGGAAGATAACCGGAGATGAATGATCGTCCGGCCTCATTCCGGCAAAGACCGGGGCCCACAGCCAATCCCATTATGACAGCACCGATAACACGGCTGTCCGTGCATGCGCAAACAGATCAGACAAAACTAACTGACCCCCGATGTCAATAATGGACATCAGGGGTCAATCTTCAACCATTGAACAGGTCGAAACTGCTCTTATACCATCAAATACTTCTTTTTCACTTCCTCGTTGGCCTCGAGTTCCTCAACGGTCCCCTCGAAGCGGATCCTGCCGTTGTCTATGACGTAGGCCCTGCTTATCATTTTAAGGGCGGAGCGGACGTTCTGCTCGGAGAGCAGGATGCTTATGCCGGCGTCCCTGAGTTTCGATATCTGCTGTTCCAGATCGCGCACGATAAGCGGTGCGAGACCCTCCGTTGGCTCGTCAAGCAGAAGGAGGTCCGGGCTTCCCATGAGGGCCCTCGCTATGGTGAGCATCTGCTGCTCCCCTCCGCTTAAGTGCCCGGCGCGGCGCGCCTTTATCTCCCGCAGGGCCGGGAAGAGGTCATAGACCCTCTCCTTGTCCCATTCCTTGCTGCGCTGGTGGACTATGTCGAGGTTGTCGTCAACGCAGAGGTCGGCAAAAACCCTGCGGTCGTCGGGGACATAGCCGATACCCTTCCTGAAAAGCATAAAAGGTTTCCCGCCGGTGACGTTTTCTCCATTAAAGGTAACAGTTCCCTTCCTGGGCGGCACAATGCCCATGATACTCTTCATGGTGGTGCTCTTGCCCGCGCCGTTGCGGCCGAGCAGTCCCACAACCTCGCCGGCACCGACCTTCAGGGTCACGTCGAAAAGGATGTGGCTCAGTCCGTAGTATGTATCTATACCTTTCACATCAAGCATGTGTCACTCCCGCCAAGATATGCGTCCTGGACTTCCTGGCAGCACCTTACGTCCTCGCAGGTGCCCTGGATGATCGTGGAGCCCCTCACCATGACCATGATGCGGTCGGATATGGAGAAGACGATCTCCATGTCGTGCTCGCAGAAAAGGATGGTAAGACCCAGCTTCTCCCTCAGTTCCTTTATGAGGCCGATGCAGCGCGTCGTCTCCTCGGGGGACATTCCCGCCGTGGGCTCGTCGAGGATGAGGAACTCCGGATTGCCGCCGAGCGCGATGGCGATCTCCAGGACCTTGCGCTCCCCGTGGGAAAGGGCGGCGCTGGTTTTGTCCCTGACGTCTATAAGGCCGACGTTCTGAAGGATCCTGTCCGTCTCCTCAATGGCCATTTTCGACGCCGGGGTAAAGAGGTTCCAGGTCTTTTTCTCCCGCGACAGGATGGATACCTGAACATTCTCAAATACCGTCCGCCTCTGGAAAACATTCACCACCTGGAATGACCTCGATATGCCCTTTCGGCACACCTGGTAAGGGTGGAGCCCCGTTATATCCTGTCCTTTGAACAATACCTTGCCGGCATCCGGCTTGATGACACCGGTAATAAGGTTGAAAAGCGTCGTCTTGCCTGCCCCGTTGGGCCCGATAACGGCGACAACCTCTCCCTCTTTTACGCTCAGACCGGCCCCGTTCACCGCCTTGAACCCGTCGAACGATTTTGATAGTGATGTGACCTCTAACACTGACGACTCCTTTTGTACATCATGTATTTCTGGCCTTTTTCCTCATTATCTCATCAACATACCCCAGAACTCCGTTGGGCAGGAAAAAGATAACGAGCATCATGATAACCCCGAGGACAAGCGCCCAGTAGACGGTGATGCCGCTCACGTACGTCCTGAGGAGGACGATCACGGCCGCCCCCATCATGGGGCCGAGGTAGCTGAACCAGCCGCCCAGCAGGCACATGATGACAAGCTCCATGGAGAGTGTCCAGAACATCATATCGGGGAAAACGGTATTATCGACAACGACGAAGAGAGAACCCGCTACGCCCCCGAAAAAGCCGGCGATGGTCAGCGCCAGGAGTTGCTGGAACCTTACGTTGACACCGATCATCTCGGAGCGTACCGGGTTGTCGCGGATACCCTGAAGAGCGCTTCCAAAGGGGGACTTGATCATCCTGTAGAGAATGAGCATGGAGATGCCGGTAATGATAAGGGTAAAGTAGTAGGCCCCGTTGGGGGAGGAGATGATGTCGGGAAGGGGGACGCCGTGGATGCCATCGTCACCTCCCGTGAATGAATACCAGCGGTAGACGATGGCCCAGACCAGGGAGCCCAGCGATATCTGGAGCATCCCGAAGTAGAGCTTGGAGAGGCGGACGCAGATGAGACCGATGATGAGCCCCAGTATCGCCGCAACAAGGGGACCGACTATGAAGCCCAGCCAGGGGTTGAGCCCTGACTTCAGGATCATGAGCGCCGTGCCGTAGGCCCCCACGCCGTAAAACACCGCATGGTGGAACTGGAACACCCCCCCGTACCCCAGGACGAAGTTGAGGCTCGTCGCGCACAGGCCGGTCAGGAGGATGATCGCCGCCAGGTATACATAGAACCTTTCGAGAAAAAGAGGGAAGAGAAAGAGTACGATCACCCCGGCTATGACCCACAAGAGCTTGCTGCCCAAAAGAGACTTCTTCATAGAGTACCCCTTACCACGTTGATTTCAAAAGCCCCGTGGGCCTGAATACCAGAACGATCACGACCGCCATGTAGGGGAAAACTATGCCGAACTGCGGCCATATCAGGATCCCCAGGGACTGGGTAAGACCGAATATCAATGCGCCAAGCAGGGCCCCCCACACATTGCCGAGACCGCCTATGATGACTATGAGGAAAGCCTCTATGATGAGGGTGTGGTCCATGCCGAGGGTGACGCTGACCGTGGGGGCCACCAGCACACCGCCGAGACCCGCGAGCAGGCAGCCGATCACAAAAACGATCGCAAAGACCCAGCTCACGTTGATACCGACAGCGCCCACCATCTCTCTGTCGACGGCGGCGGCCCTGGATATCTTCCCTATCTTCGTCTTGTTCGTTAAAAGCCACAACAGGACGGCTATGACCGGCCCCATGACAAGGAGGAAAAAGCTGTAGATCGGAAAGGGAAGCCCGCCGAAGAGGTTAATATACCCCTGAAAGTGGGCCGGAACGGGGACCGAGCGGTACTCGGCCCCCCATATGAGCTTTACAAGGTCCCCGAAAACGAGGGACATCGCGAATGTGAGCAGAAGGAGCATGAGGTGCTCCCTCTCGTAGAGGAACTGGAAGAGCGACCTCTCGGCAACGAAACTGACCGCGGCCACTCCCAGCGGCGCAATGACGAGGGCCGCCCAGAAACCTGCCGTGCCGCCTCCGAAGAGGTGAGAAACCGTGTAGGCCATGAAGGCCCCTATCATATACAGGGAGCCGTGGGCCACGTTGGGGATGCGCAGCACCCCCAGTATGAGCGACAGACCCGAGGCCACGATGAAGAGGATGACGGTGCGGGAAAGGCCCACCAGTATCTGGCTGAGTATCCCCGGGCTCACGAAGGCCAGTATGCTGTCCATTGCTCCCTCCGGTCCGCTACTTCTTGCGGTGCTTCAGAACCTCCTCGCAGGAGGGGACATAGTCCTTGCCCTGGATGGTCTCTATGCTGCCGGCAATGAGAAAATCCTGTTTCGGGTCTTTTTTGGTAACACCGAAGTACATGGGCAGAAGCAGCTGGTGATCGCATTTGCGGATCTCCAGCTTGCCGACGGGGCTGTCCAGCGCCATACCCTCAAGGGCCGTTACCAGTTTTTCCTTATCTATCTTGCCAGCCTTCTTGAAACCCTCGGCGATGAACTGCGCCGTCATGAAGCCGTAGAGGGCGCCGATCCGGGGATTACGGTTATATGCCTTCTTGAAATCCGCCACGAATGCCCTGTTCTCTGCCGTATCGGGATAATAGAAGAAGTAGTTCGCCGTTCCGAAGACACCTTCGGGCGCGTTCTTTCCCTGAGGTGCAAGAACGGAAAGCTCGGTGGCCGTATGCTGATAGAAGGGGATCTTCTGGGAGAGGCCCGTGGCCTTTGCAGCCTTCTGGAAGTTGACCATTCCGGAACCGCCCGTTGCCACGATGATGAAATCGGGTTTGGCCGCGAGGATCTGGGTGATATACGGTGTGAAGTCAGCCTCGCCGACCTTCCACCAGGTCTCACCGACCTTCTGCACCGACGGTTTGAGCTTCTTCAGATTGTTCCAGACGCCGTCGGCGATGGCGTGGCCGTATTCATAGTCGTCACCCGCTATCCAGTACTTGACGTAAGGCTTCTTCGAGAGCGCTATGGCTGCCGCCCTGCCTGCCATCTCGGTGTTCTCGTTCATATTGAAGATGTAGCGGTGGCCCTTCTCGCCGATGATCTTGTCACTTTTAGAGAATGTGACGAAGAAGGGGATCTTCTCCTTTTTGACAAAGTCGGAGATGGCGAGCGCCGTTGCGCTGTTGATGGTGCCCACGATGATATCGACCTTCTCCTTGAGGACGAGCTCCTTGGCCATGTTGAGGCCGATATCGGGTTTGAACTTCTCGTCCCTGGTGGTGAATTCGACCTTTTTGCCAAGGATGCCGCCCCTGGCGTTGATCTTCTCCACGGCAAGCTTGAACCCGTCAAGGACGTCATTGGTAAAGGTCGTTGCCGGCCCCGTGTAGGTGTCTATGATGCCCACCTTGATCGTGTTTGCAGCGTGTGAAAGGGAAAAAACACACAGAAGAGAAAGGAAGAGGACGGAACAGAAAAAAAGCACGGAAAGCTTCTTCATACCAGCACCCCCATTAAATTTTTTTGTATCAATGTGACTTTTAAAACATCAAGCCACTTTTTGTCAACATCATCGATTGAGCCCGTTTCCTTGCCGGTCCTTCTCCGCTTCCGTTTCATGGAAAACGAAATAGAGTATGTCGTCCCTGGCCTGGATGAGATGATATTTCAAGGCCGCTGTTATCTCCTGCGCGTCGCCCTTGTCGATTGCGTCGAGTATCCTCTCGTGACCCTTCATGGACCTTTCCGCGGTCTCCGTCATGTAGATGCACTGGACCCGGTACCGCAGCATGTGCCTGCGGAGAGTCTGGGACAGCTCCAGCAGGCGGTCGCTGCCCGAGTGGCGCGCTATTATATCGTGGAAAAGCGCGTCAAGCTCAACGTAGGCCTTAAGGTTCCCCAGGGCTATCTGTTTTTTCTGGTTCTCTATGTTCTTTTTCAGGTCATTGACGAGCTTGCTGCGTGCCTTCGCAACGGCCCAGGTTATGGCCAGGCTTTCAATGGCCACCCTGATCTCGCATATCTGCTCAACCTCTTCCCTGTCCATCCCCCGCACCACATATCCGACCCGCGGGATACACGCAACAAGTTTTTCCAGCTCAAGGTTGTGGAGCGCTTCGCGCACGGGTGTCCGGGACGTGCCGATCTCTTCCGCTATTTTCGCCTCTATGAGACGCTCTTTAGGCGCTATGGTACCGCTCAGGATCTCCTCGCGGATGTGGTGATAGACCTTTTGACGGATGGTCTTGTCTTTTTTTATTACCAGTTTTTTCATTGATTATTGTACACTGTATCCCAGATGCATTGGCGATTCAAGTTTTTTTATCATGAAAATTAACCTGCCACATAACCTGTGGGACTCCGACAGCGGATTGACGCTGGAGCTTCCGCCGCACTGGGACGCACAGGTGCTCTCCATGCAGGGCGACAGCAAGGGTGTCCTTGGACCCGGGCAATACCGGGACGCCATCGCGCCCCTGGTGCCGGTCATGAAGGGTAAAAGAGAGGTCTGTGTCCTTTTTGACGATCTCTCCCGGCCCACGCGCGCATACGAGATCGTCCCCTACCTTCTCGAGGCCTTCGGAAAAGCCGGCATCAGGGACGAACAGGTCCGTTTCCTCTGTGCCCTGGGAACCCATCCTCCCCACAACAACACGGACCTGCGCAAAAAACTCGGCAGCGAGGTCCTTGAACGCTTTCCCGTCTATAATCACAACTGTTACGAGAACTGCGCGAACACAGGCAAGACAAAGCTGGGCACGCCCGTTACCATAAACAAGGAATACCTCGGCTGCGATCTGAAGATAGGCATTGGTTCTTTTATTCCCCACCAGTTCTGCGGGTTTGGCGGCGGGTACAAGATCATCTTCCCGGGGATCGCCGGGATCGATGCCATTGAATATCACCACGGGCTGCTCCTGCAGGAAAACTTTGACAACTGCTACGGCCTGGGCAATTACTCCTGCAACGCGATCCTGTCCGATATACGGGAAGCGGGAAGGATGGCGGGCCTCGATATCAAGATCGACGTCTTCGTGAACAGCCATGCCCGAAACACGAATGTTTTTGCCGGCCACCCGGACGAACTCTACCCCGCCATGATCGAGGGCGCCCTCGGACATTACGCCACAAAGGCCGACGGCACCTTTGACATCGTTTTCGCCAACACTTACGGAAAAGGCAATGAGGCCATAATCGCCGTCTCCATAGCGGAACAGCTCATCTCGCCCGACGGCGGATACATAGTCCTCATGTGCGACATAGAGAGGGGACAGGTGATCCACTACCTCATGGGAAGGTTCGGGAACGATCTTTGGGGCAGGCTCGCGCGGGGGGAGAGGCAGAAGCAGCAGCACCTGAGGAAGCTTTTTATCGTATCGCGCTACAAGGACCACGCCGGGTCATACTGGTTCGGTAAAAAAGAGGATATTGCCTGGGTGAGCGATCTGCGCGGCCTCGTCTCCGAACTGGACAGGGAGTACAGCGGTAAAAAGGTTCGCGCCGCGGTCATCCCGGACGGCACGGTGCAGATGATAGCCTGAAAGGCGGCTTGAATGCTTAAGTGCTTGAACCGCTTGAGCGTTAAGAAACTTAGGTAAAGCATTTACACCTTACGGTTTCACGCCTTACGCTTCACTGTCTTGAGAAATTCGCAACAGGTCTTGTAACAACGGGTCGAATAGTGTATAAGATTAGGCAGAATGCGTTTTATCCTCACCTTTGTTCTTCTGTTTTCTCTCTTTATGCCTTCCATCCTTCCAGCGGCCGATGAGAACGGCATAACCGCCCAGTCTTTTATACTCGTCGAAAAAGACACATTCCGGGTCATTACCGGGAGGGACTATCACCGCAGGCTGGCGCCGGCAAGCACCACCAAGGTCATGACAACGCTCGTGGCCATCGAACACCTGGACGGCAGCGAGACCATCATCCCCGACAAGAACGTCGTGAAGATACCCCGCTCGAAGATGAACCTTGTCCCCGGAAAAAAATACCGGGCGATGGACCTTATGAAGGGGACCATGGTGGAGTCCGCCAACGATGCCGCCTATACCCTCGCGACCCATGTCGGAGGCTCTGAAGACGCCTTTGCCAGGCTCATGACGGAACGCGCAAGGGATATCGGCGCCATTGACACGAACTTCGAGAACGCCTCGGGCCTGACCGCCGACAACCAGTACACAAGCGCCTACGATCTCGCCCTGATTTTCAGGCATGCCCTCGCCAACGAGCGTTTTCTCGAACTGGTCACCACAAAGTACTTCCTCTTCGAGGACAGCTCGCGCACCATAAGATACAAAAACCATAACAGACTGCTGTTCTGCTTCGAACCGGCGATCGGCGGAAAGACCGGTTACACCCGCGCGTCGAGACACTGCTATGTGGGCGCCTTTGAAAAGAACGGCAAGGTCTATATCCTGGCGCTCCTCGCGAGCCGCAACCTCTGGGGTGACAGCGTCCAGATATTGAAGACCATTTATGACGACGTGCCCACCGATCTGGAGCTTCGCCAGGCAAAGGCATTCTCTCCCGCTCCCCCCGGTGCCGTCAAGACATCCTCGAAAACGAAAAAATCCCCGGCAAAGAAGAAGGTGGCCAAACACCGGACCGTCAAGTCCGTGAAGAAATCTGCAAAAAAACCTTGAGAAGATACGTCCCGATCTTAGCGATCCTCGTTTCCCTTGCCTTTTTCACCTGCGCGTGGGCGCTTACGAACGAGGAGGAGCGCAGGTACGGCAAGGAGATCTTCCTCGAGGTCGCACGATCGGCGCCCATCAACAATGACCCTTATGTATCTCTCTATATGAGCGATATCAGGGGCCGTCTTGAGGCAAACACGGTCATGCCCTTCCCCATCGTGTTGACTGCCATCGATTCTCCGACAATCGACGCCTTTGCCACGATAGGGGGCTACGTTTATATCGCCATGGGCCTTATAGCCACCTGCGACAACGAAGAAGAGCTGGCCGGCGTCATGGCCCACGAGTTCGCCCATATAAAGAAAAGACACATCGCCAAAAGAATGGCTAAACAAAAATACATCAACGCCACCATGGTCGCAACCATGCTCGCCGCCATGCTTGTGGGCGACTCTGCTCGTGACGCCGTCCTGGTGACCGGCATGGGTGCGGCGCAGACAATGGCCCTGAGGTACTCCAGGGAGGATGAGGACGAAGCAGACAGGGAAGGTTCGATCCTTGCCGACAAGTCCGGCTACGGCGGCCTGGGTATCGCCGATTTCCTGAAAAAATTGAGGGCTGCGGGAGGGGACAAGCTTTATCCCCAGTACCTTCTCACCCATCCGTACCATGAAAGCCGTATTATCAACCTTGAGAAAAAATGGAAAAGGAAGCCCCCTTCCGTCGACACATCTCTTTTTCCCTATATTATCGCAAGGACGAAGGTCATGCTGAACCACCGCGCTTCCGGACTTGCCGACAACGAATGGCTCAGGCGCTATGCCCGCGACAACAAAGACCCCGTAGCGGCATACGGCGCTTCGCTCTATTATCTGCTGAAGGGGGATTTTGACGAAGCGATCAGGATCTCCCGCGCAAGCCCATCCCCCTATAAAGATCTTTTTCTCGGCGAGATATATGTCACCGCCCGCAGGTTCCCGGAGGCGGCCGCGGCGCTGAAGGACACAAGGCTCCCCGTGGGGCGCTATTTCCTTGGCAGGGCATATGAGGGGATGGGGAGGAACGACCTCGCTGTTAAGACCTTTCAAGATCTTGCCTCATACGCGCCGGCATACCCTGACATCTATCACCGCCTCGGCATGATCCTCGGCAGGGCCGGTGACGAGGCGGCGGGTCACGCATATCTCGGCCGCTACTACGTATACAAAGGAAACGTAATGCTGGCAAAGACCAACCTTGAAAAAGCCATCTCCCGCTACGGCATCAATTCCCGCGAAAGCGCCGAGCTCATGCGCCTTCTCGACAGCCTCGAAGACAAGGACAAGAAATAATAATCAACAACGATACATTATATTTGGTTATTGTGAACTGGTCATTATCGTGCCGATCAATTTCGTGATCGACTTGACATCTATCCTGTCAACACCTGTTTTCAGAGAAATGTTGCGTCCCCTCGGGTGCCATATGGCGGGGTCGAAGCCGGTGAAGATGGTGACTGTGGAAAGCCCGCAGGCACCGGCAAGGTGGGCCATCCCGGAATCATTGGATATGAAAAGCCCCCCCTCACCAAAAAAATTCTTCACTTCGGGGAGGTCTTCGAAAAAAACGGTCTCTTTCAGGGGAACAGAGAGGTCCGCCGGCCTTAGCAATACAACTTCCACCCCCCTCTCTTTGAGCGAGCGGAAAAGGGCGACGAAATTCTCAACTGGCCATTTCTCTTTTGAAAAACCCGCTTCAGGATAGAGAATGACCCTGTCATCCCTGCCTCCGGCGATGGTCTTCCAGCGCGGGGCTATTCCGAACGCGTTAAGCTGTGCAAGCTGATAGTCCTCGATGTGCACGGCGGCAACATCAACGCGGCGCGTCTCGCCTCTCGTCAGCGGCCCGAATGCCCCTTCCGGGTACATTTCAATGAATATGAGCTCTTCCTCCGAATAAACCTTCCAGCGCTGTCGGATCAACCCCTGCCTGTCCTTACCGACAAAGACGATCCTCCTCCAGCGCGGCCCCGTGAGCCTTTCGGAAAAGAGGTACAGCCAGTGCCTTGATTCCACGCCCTGTGTTCTCTTGAAATATCCACCGAAAAGGTCGAGAAAACGCCTGTTGCCAAGAGCAGCAAGGCAATCCCCGAAATGTTCCCGCAGAGATAAAAAGACCGATTCTGACAGGCAGACATCGCCCAGGCCGCCCAGGTGGACGACAAGGATCTCTTCCTTATCCGACATTCCTGGCCGGGATCGCGATCCCTTCCTCTGCATATCTTTTATGGAGGGCCTTTATGAGATGGTGCCTTACGATGAAGAGAGAACCTGAATCCTCTATCTTCACATTGACAGAGAACCCTACACCGATATCGCCGAAGGTGTGGAACCTCACCGACGGTTCCTGTCCCGGCACGGCACCGGGCAGCCCGTTCGTGACCGCCCGGGCAACCTCGCAGGTGATATCTTCTATCCTGCCGAGGTCTCCCGTGTACGGGGCGGTGACCTGTACGCTCACGTACATCTGCCGCTCTGGAAGCTCGTAATTCGTTATCGTCGCCGAGGCAACGTGAGCATTGGGAACGATTATGATGTTGCTCGCCGACGACATGATCGTCGTTGAACGCCAGGTAATATCGGTGACGACCCCTTCCTCCCCTGAGTTGAGCTTGATGTAATCGCCGGGGCGCACCTGTTTTGACGCGATGATATAAAGCCCGGCGAAGAGATTGGAAAGGGTGTCCTTGAGGGCAAGGGCAACGGCGAGGCCGCCGACGCCAAGCGCCGTCAGCAGGGGCGCGATGGAAACACCGAGGATGTTGAGGATGACAAGGACGCCCGCGACAATGATGGTCGCCCTGAAGACGCCGAAGACGATCCCCGTCGCCGGTATGTTTATATCGGAGCGCTGGGCATAGCTCTCAAAAGCCCTTACGGCGAGGTTCGCAAAGGCGATGGTGGCGGAAAAAACAATGAGGATATATATTGTCCGGTCAACAACGAAGACGTACTTCCTCGGCAGTTCGGACAGCTCCAGGGCAATGTAGAGCCCGATGGCGATGCACCAGTAGATGGAGGGCGTCCTGAGGGAATCTCCGATAACTCCGTTCACCTTTGCGCCGGTGTGATTCGTCCACCTGTTGAACACGTGAAAGGTCACACCACGAATGACAAAGAGCACGGCCATCGCCACAGCTGCCACAACGAAGGGGACAAACAACCCGTTCAGAACAATTCGCACGTTTTCCATAGGATTGGCATCATTGTAGCGGAAAAAGCCCTCTCTATAAAGAAAAAAGAAAATACAGGCAATGGGTGACGGGTCACAGGTCATAACAACAAAACTGCCTGAACAGGTGAGACGTTTTTACCAGAGCCTGCAGCTAATTGACCCCATGGTGTACCCGACAAAGATAAAAATACATAAATTGCTTGCATTATCGGGAAATTGTAGTAATATTTCTCCCATATAAACCAATGCACGGCGTATATTGTTCATGGGCCAGGCACAGGATGTTCGCCTGATAATCATAGATATACCTACATTATACTCAAGGAGGCATCAAGTATGACCAAGGCAGAGATAGTGGAAAAGGTGGCGGGGGAGATCAAGGTCTCCAAGGCGGCTGCGGCAAAGGCGTTGGCCGTGATCACTGGCAGCATCACGCAGGCAATGAAGAAAGGCGACAAGGTTACCCTTATAGGGTTCGGCACGTTCTCCGTCGCCAGCCGTCCGGCCAGAAAGGGAAGAAACCCCCAGACCGGCAAAGAGATCAAGATAGCCGCGAAGAAGGTTCCCAAGTTCTCCGCAGGGGCAGCGTTGAAGGCTGTGGTCAACGGTAAGGCAGTCGCGAAAGCGGCCAAGAAACCGGCAGTCAAAGCGAAAAAGAAATAGATAGAGCGAAGCGGGCCCTCGGGCCCGCTTTTTTATTACCCTCTGTTATTGTCACAGGAAGCTCACCGGCTCTACCCGCATTAAAAAAACAACCCTCACGGGCGTGAGATATATCTTTTATCTTCATCGTTCAAACCGTTGGAACGGTTCAAACGGCTGCAACCGTCTTTAGAGGCTTATATCCCCGAACTGCATGCATTCCTTGAATGCGCTGTAGCGCTCCCTGATCTCCTCCATGGTCAGCCTTTTGATCCTGTTGATGCTGAAATCCTCGACGTTGAAGGAGGCCATGACGGTACCCATGATGATGGCCTGTTTCACCGTTTCCGATGTTGCCTCGCCCACGTTGGCGAGATATCCCATGAAGCCGCCGGCAAATGTGTCGCCGGCGCCGGTGGGATCGAAGACGTCTTCAAGGGGAAAGGCAGGCGCAAGGAAGACCTCGTCCCGGTTCATCATGAAGACGCCGTACTCGCCGCGTTTTGCGATGATGCAGGCGGGGCCCTGCTCGATGAGCTTCCGGGCTCCCTTGACAAGGTTGTGCTCCTTCGTTATCTCCCTGAGCTCCGCCTCGTTTATGACAAGCATATCGACCCGTTTTATCACTTCCATGAGATGATCGAACTTGTTCTCGATCCAGAAGTTCATTGTATCGAGGACAAGGGCAACAGGTTTTTTTACCTGGTCTATGACGTGGAGCTGAAGCTCGGGATCTATATTGGCCAGGAAAAGGAACTCGGCATCCCGGTAGCCCTCGGGCACCTTGGGTTTGAATGTCTCTATGACGTTGAGCTCCGTCTTGAGCGTTATTGCCTGGTTGAGGTCGTAGCCGTACTTGCCCTCCCAGCGGAACGTCTTGCCCTGATCGACCTCGATGCCTGACATGTCCACATTGCGGTCGGCGAGAAAAGAGATGCCCGCGAGGTCAAAATCGCTGCCCACGGTTGCCACGATTCCCACATCGGTGAAAAAACTGGCGGCATTCGTAAAATGCAGGGCCGACCCCCCGAGGACATTGTCGGCCTTTCCAAAGGGGGTCTCTATGGAGTCATACGCTACCGTTCCCGCGACAAGGAGCTTGATCACGTACCCATCTCCCAGGATGCGAGGTATGTCTTCTGCTCCGGCGTGAGCTTGTCAATGGTGATACCCGCCGATGCGAGCTTGAGCATGGCCACCTGCTCATCGATGGCCTTGGGAACGGAGTAGACCTTTGTTTCGAGTTTTTTGGCGTTCTTCCACATGTATTCCGAACAGAGCGACTGGTTGGCGAAGCTCATATCCATGACATCGGAAGGATGGCCTTCGGCGCAGGCAAGGTTCACAAGCCGCCCCTCGCCGAGGAGGAATATCTTCCTGCCGTTCTTGAGCGTATACTCGTCGATGAACCCGCGGATCCGGCGTTTGGCCTTTTTCATCTTCTCCAGGGCCTCGATCTCTATCTCCACGTTGAAATGACCGGAATTACACACGATGGCGCCGTCCTTCATCTTCTTGAAGTGTTCCTCGCGGATAACGTGGATATCGCCGGTCGTGGTGGCAAAGATATCGCCGATGGCGGCCGCCTTTTCCATTTCCATGACCTCAAATCCGTCCATATGGGCTTCGAGGGCGCGAAGCGGATCGACCTCGGTGACGATAACGTGTGCGCCAAGGCCCTTCGCCCTCATTGTGACCCCCTTGCCACACCAGCCGTACCCGGCAAGCACGAAGGTCGCACCGGCGAAAAGGATGTTCGTCGCGCGCAGTATGCCGTCGATAGTGCTCTGGCCCGTGCCGTAGCGGTTATCGAACATGTGCTTCGTGAGCGCGTCGTTCACCGCCACAACGGGGAACTGCAGGACGCCTTCCTTTTCCATGCTCTTCAGACGGATGACGCCCGTCGTCGTCTCTTCCATGGAACCGACAACACCGCTGACAAGGTCCTTTTTCTCCTGCTTGCCGAGCTTTTTTACCCATCTCTTGATGACATCATGGAGGGCATCGGTGCGGTCGAAGGCTATCATGTGGAGAGCGCCGACAAGGTCGGCCCCGTCATCCATGGTGATGTTGGGCATGAAGGCAAGGGCCTTCATGATATGTTCGTAATACTGGCGGTCCGACTCTCCCTTTATGGCATAGGTCGGGATCTTGAAATGCTTCACGATCGCCGCGGCCACATCATCCTGCGTGCTCAGCGGGTTCGAGGCGCACAGCACCACGTCCGCGCCGCCTTCCTTCAGGGTCTTAACAAGGTTCGCCGTCTCCGTCGTCACGTGAAGGCAGCAGGCGATCCTTACGCCCTTCAAGGGCTTCTGTTTGAGAAAGCGCTGCCCGATCTTCTTCAGAACGGGCATCCTTCTGCTGGCCCATTCTATCCTTTCCAGCCCTGAATCGGCCAGTTTCATGTCCTTTACATCATAATCCATTTATTTCCTCCAGGTTCTTGCTGTTTTTCGTGTCTATATCCCTGCCGCTTTTCTGATCTCTTCCACCATGTCAAGCTTCTCCCAGGTGAATTCGGGTTCGTTCCTGCCGAAGTGCCCGCCGCAGGCCGTACTCTTGTATATGGGCCGCAGGAGGTCAAGTTTCTCGATGATCTTCCTCGGCCTCATGTCGAACAGGTCGTTGACGATCTGGGCGATCTTGTCGGGGCTGATCTTGGATGTCCCCTGGGTATCGATCATGACCGAAACGGGCCGGGCGACGCCGATGGTATAGGCGATCTGAAGTTCCAGCCTGTCTGCAAGTCCCGCAGCCACGAGGTTCTTTGCGATATAGCGGGCCATGTAGGAGGCGCTCCGGTCCACCTTTGAGGGGTCTTTTCCTGAAAAAGCGCCGCCGCCGTGGCTGCCCACACCGCCGTATGTATCGACTATGATCTTCCTTCCCGTAACACCGCAGTCGCCCTTGGGGCCGCCCACGACGAACCTTCCCGTGGAATTGATGAATATCTTCGTATTGTCGTCCATCATCTCGGCAGGGACTATTTTCTTTATCACCTCTTCCGTGATGCCTTCGCGGATCTTCTCGATGGTTACGTCGGGGTTGTGCTGCGCGGCGATGACCACCGCCTCGACCCTGACCGGTATCCTGTCTATATATTCTACGGTCACCTGGCTCTTCCCGTCCGGGCGCAGGAAGGGGAGCACGCCCGCCTTGCGTACATCGGCAAGCTTTTTTATAAGCTTGTGTGCATACATTATTGACATGGGCATGAATTCGGCCGTTTCGTTGCAGGCATATCCGAACATGAGGCCCTGGTCGCCGGCACCCTGCTCGTGGTCGGTCGTCTCGTTGACGCCCATGGCGATATCGGGGGACTGCTCATCGATCGCGGTCAGCACCGAACATGTCTCCCAGTCGAACCCCATCGAGGAATCGTTATACCCTATCCCCTTCACAGTCTGCCGGACTATATCCGGCACATTTACATAACAATCCGTGGTTATCTCGCCTCCGACAAGCGCGAGACCTGTCGTTACGTATGTTTCGCATGCCACCCGGGCCTTCTTGTCCTGGCCGATGATGGCATCAAGCACCGCGTCCGATATCTGATCGGCAACCTTGTCCGGATGTCCTTCCGCTACCGATTCAGACGTGAAAAAATATCTGCTCATTCCCATTTTCTACTTCCTCCTTGTATAATCAAATTAACAAATATTCCATTAATTATATCCGTGGCCCTTGGAGAAATCCCCCGGCAGCAGCCTTGTCATTTCTTCATCGAGCATCGCCTCCGCCTCACCGGGAGAATCTTTTTTCATGATCTCCTCGAGGAGCTCCCTGCAATACCCGTGGTCGAGGCCCCTTATGGCCTTCTTCGCCCTCGGAATGGAGTAAGGGTTCATACTGAGCTCGTCGAGCCCGAGCCCGAGAAGGACCGGTACATAACGGGGCTCACCGGCCATCTCGCCGCACAGGGCTATGGTGATCTTGTGGGCGTGGGCGTCATCGACGGCCTTTTTGATCATTTTGAGAACCGCCGGATGGAGCGGTTCATAAAGATATGAAACATATTCGTTGACCCTGTCTATGGCAAGGGTATACTGGATAAGGTCATTGGTGCCGATACTGAAGAAATCCACCTCCGCGGCAAGCTTGTCGCTTATCATACATGCCGAGGGTACCTCGATCATTATGCCTGTCTTGATGTTCTTGTTGAAACTTACACGCTTACGGGAGAGCTCTTCCATGCATTCGGCGATGATGGCCTTCGTTTTGCGCACCTCCTCGATACCGGACACCATGGGTATGAGGATCCTCAGCGGCCCGAAGGCGCTCGCCCGGAGGATGCCCTTGAGCTGTGCCTTGAAAAGGGGGACCTCCTTGATGCAAAGCCTGATGGCCCTCAGCCCCATTGCGGGATTTATCTCTTGCGGTATCTCGATCTCCGATACAAACTTGTCTCCGCCGATATCGAGGGTCCTTATCGTTATATATTCCAACGACCTGTTTTCTGCGAGCTTCCGGTAGATATGGTAATGGTCCATCTCCGTGGGAAGGTCGTTCTTCTTTGACAGGTAGATATATTCCGTGCGGTAGAGCCCAATGCCCTGCGCACCGTATTTTTCGACGATGTCCATCTCGGCCAGAAGCTCGATGTTGGCCCCCACCTTCAGCCGGAAGCCGTCCTTTGTCTCCGCCTTCAGCCTGGCCACCCTGAGATATTCCTTCTTCTGGGTCCTCAGGTGGGCCTGCCGCGCCATGTATTCCTTCTGCAATTCTTTGTCGGGGTTGATTATGACGACACCGTCTTCGCCGTCTATGATGACAAGATCATTGTTCTTGACAAGGCTCGTCACGTTCCCCACTCCCACCACGGCAGGTATCTCGAGTGCCCGTGCGACGATGGAGGTGTGGGAGGTCCTGCCGCCCACGTCGGTGGTAAATCCGGAGATCCGGTTGATGTTGAGCTGTATCGTATCGGCAGGGGAGAGGTCGTGGGCTACGATTATCGATCTTCCCTTGACGTTCTTTGTGTCCATGGAAGATTTCTTTCCGCCTATGAGGATCCTGACAAGCCTTTCGTAGATGTATCTGATATCGTGGCCGCGTTCCTTCAGATAGGGGTCTTCGACCTTTTCGAAACTGGCAAGGAACCTGGAGACGACAACATCAAGGGCCCACTCGGCGTTTATGTGCTCGCCGCGTATGACCTCAATGACCGAATTTGCAAAAAAATCATCCTGGAGGATCAGTATATGGGCGTCTATAATGAAGGTGTGCTTGCGCACGTCGTCGTCAGGAATGGTATCTTTTATATTGCTCAGTTCGTCGATCGCTCCCTGGATCGCGCTCTTCAGGCGGCTGATTTCTCTTTCCACCTGGCGCTGCGTTATGGAGCGCTTCGTTATGGAAACCGCACCCCGCTCAAGGAGGTGGACCCTCCCGATGGTGATCCCTGAAGAAACACCGATGCCTTCCAGTGTCTTATTGGCGAATAACTCTTCCTTCATTCCTCGTTAAATCCATCGTTCACGAGGCCTCCAAGCTCCTTAAAGGCCTTTTCTTCGTCGTCCCCTTCGGTCTTGAGGACCACCTTGCTCCCCAGCGGACAGGCCAGCATGAGAAGGCCCATGATGCTTTTTCCGTTGACCTCCATCCCGTCCTTTTCGACCATCACGCTGGACTTGAACTTTGCGGCCGCCTTAACGAACATCGCCGCGGCCCTCGCGTGGAGGCCAAGCCTGTTCCTGATCGTAAATATCCCTTCCTGCATGAAAGCCTATTCCTTCTTCCGCGCCTTGAGGACATCCGTCGCAAGGTATATGTTCTTCTGTCCGTACTGAGTGATAAAGCTCGCAAGTTCGTCCAGAGGTTTTCCTTCCCGGTACGTCACCAGCTTGATGAGCATGGGAAGGTTGACGCCGGCCACCACTTCCACATTGCCATCCTCCAGAAAGGACAGACTTATGTTGGAAGGGGTTCCTCCGAACATGTCCGTCAGTATGATCACTCCGTCGCCGCTGTTACATTCTTTCAACGATAAAACGATCTTTTCTTTTATCTTTTCCACCGGTTCATCGGGAACTATATCGACGGCAACGAACTGCTCCTGCTTTCCAACGATCAATTCCGTGGCGGCCACCATTTCCCGCGCAAGGTTGAAATGGGCCACCACAACGAGACCCGTCATGTCCCCTCCTTACCTCTCGATGTCCCTGTGGACTATCGATACATTATAACCCATTGCCGTCAGCTGCTCCGCAAGTTCGCCGGCAATGAAAACAGACCGGTGCTTCCCTCCGGTACATCCGAAACATATGGTCAGATAGCTTTTCCCTTCCTTCTCGAACAAAGGTATAAGGTACACCAAAAAATCGGAAAGAAAAAGAAAATATTTCCTGAATACTTCCTGTGATTTAATGAACGCCGCCACCTCATCATTGAGGCCTGTCTTGTCCCGGAGGCCTTCAACGAAAAAGGGGTTCGGCACAAACCTCACGTCCAGGACCATATCGGCCTCAAGAGGGAGGCCGAAGGCGTATCCGAAGGACATGATGTTGATCTTCATCCGCTGGTCCTCGGTCCCGTATTTCCTGAGCACGAAACTGCGCAGTTCATGGGGGATCAGGTGTGTCGTGTCGATGACCTGGTCCGCTTTGTCCCTGAGCCACAACACCAGTTCCCGTTCTTCTTTCAGGGCGTCCTTGATATTCGACGAGTTGAACAGAGGGTGAGAGCGTCTTGTCTCCCGGTAGCGCCTGACAAGGATGTCTTCGGAGCTTTCCAGAAAAAGCATCTTTGCGCCAAATTCTTTCTTTACCTTGTCTATGATCTCTCCTCCGCCTTCAAAGAAATCCCTCAGGCGGACATCCACCACAAAGGCCAGGCGGGATATCTTCTCCTTTTCGCTGCGGTTGAGTTCCAGGAACTTCAAAAGCATGACCAGGGGAAAATTGTCGACGCAGAAGAACCCTATGTCCTCCAGGGCCCTCAGGAAAGTTGTTTTGCCCGAACCGGAGATACCGCTGACAATAAGAACATCCATCAGTCCCGCCCTCCTTCCATGGACCTGAGCATCCTCTTTTCCAGCTCCACGGCCGTATTGATGCCCTGCCTGCGGAGAATGAAGTTGCGGCACGCCAGCTCGATGATCGCCGAGACGTTCTTGCCGGAGCTGATGGGTATCCTCACGAAAGGCAGATCGACGCTGAGCACCCTGTATTTGTCTTCCCTGAGGCCTACGCGCTCACATTCGAGGGACGTGTCCCAGTCGAAAAGCTCGATCACAAGATCTATCTTTTTTTTGTCGATGACCGCTGATACGCCGAAGAGGTGGCGTATATCGACTATCCCCACACCGCGAATCTCGAGGAGGCTCTTGATCATTTCCGGAGCCTCGCCGTACAGATCGATGGCTCCGATCTTTTTCACCTGCACCGCATCGTCCACAACAAGACGGTGGCCGCGCATGATAAGCTCCAGGGCATTCTCGCTCTTGCCGATACCCGGCCTCCCCATGATGAGCGCGCCCACACCGAGTATGTCCATCAGGACACCGTGCACCGAGGTGGAGGGGGCAAGCCACTCTTCAAGGAGCTTCGAGATCCTCTCTATAAAGATGGAGGTGACGAGCTTCGTCCTGAGCATGGGGATCCCTTTTTCCTCCGCTGCTGTGAGGAAATGTTCGGGAACCTTCAGATTTCTTGCGATGATGAAACAGACGACGTTGTTCCTGCAAAGCTCCTTGATGATGCGCCTGCTTTCAGCCTCCGCAAGGGATCTCAGGTAGGATATCTCGATGTTGCCGAGGATCTGGACCCTGTGGGGATGGAGATAGACCATGTGACCCGTTATGACAAGGCCCAGCTTCTGGATCCTGGGGTTGTATATCTTCCTTGAAAGGCCTTTTTTCCCGGCAAGGACCTCCAGCTCCAATCCGTACAGTTCGTCATCAACGAGTTCCTGGACCGCTATACCTTTCATGTGCCTTTTTCCCGGGGGGTCATGGCCCCGTATGGTCTCGTGCCCGTTTTCCGGTGGCCGCCCATGTTGACTGGCCCCCCGAAAAGACCTTTACAGCTTGTCGTCCTCCTCCGCGATGCTCTCATATATGGCATGGGCATCGGGGAGGCCAAGCAGTCTCTTTCTGAAAGTCTGGTCTCGAAGGATCTTGGAGATCCTTGACAGGACAGTCAGGTGAGCACTGGCTGAATCTTCAGGTGCCAGTACAAGAAAAAAGATATGGACAGGCTGCCCGTCGGCGGCATCGAAATCGACTCCGCCGATCGAGCGGCCGAAGGCGCACAGGATCTCGCCCGCACCTTTCATCTTGCCGTGGGGGATGGCCACCCCGTCACCGATGCCGGTGCTGCCCAGGGCCTCACGCTCCATAACGACGGCGGTAGCCGGTCCCGGGTCTTTAATGAGGTTGGCTTTTACCAGTTGTCCCACAAGCTCGGACAGCACGTCCTTCTTGGTCTTCCCCTTGATATCGGCAACGACCGAGGACTCTTTCAATATGTCGACAAGCCTCAAGAACCTTTTCCCATCGTTTCAATAAGACTGAACTTCCCGTCCTTCCTTTTATATACGATGCACACGTTGTCTCCCTCGCGTTCACGAAAGACCATGAACATGTCGCCGGAGGCTTTAAGCTGCATTACGGCCTCCTCCGGATCCATGGGTTTTGCGTCTACGGTCCTCGTGACAATGATCCCTGATTCCTCCACCGTCTGCGGCGCGGCGATGCGCTTCGACTTGCTTTCGCGGAATTCTTTTATCTTGTCCCGGTACTTCGTCAGCCTGCGCTCAAGCTTATCGAGTATCTTGTCCACGGCTGCGTAGATATCGTCCATTACCTCGTGCGCGTTGATGACAACCCCGTTGATGGTGAACATGACGTCGATGCGTTGACGGTATCTCCTTTCGAGGGAGATGACGACGTGTATATCCAAGGGGGTCTCCACGTACTTCTGGAGACGCGCGAGTTTTTCTTCGACATAGCGTTTTACATCTTCGCTTGCACTAATATGTCTGAAGCTGGTCGTGATATCCATGGTACCTCCGTTGATAAAAATAAGGTTGGCCTGAACCAACCCACGCCCATAACATTAACAGATATGCCATGCAGTGTCAATCCAGTTCCCCGTAAGTATTACGTAAATCAGTCACATAACCCGCGTCAAGGCAACCCAAGCTGTACATGCATCCGGAATGTTATGTCTTTATTCCATCACCGTCCTTTCCCTCGAAGACCGTATATTGAGTATCTCCCGGTATTTCGCGACAGTGCGGCGCGCGATGTTGATGTCATGCCGTGATTTCAGGATATGGGCGATCTCGTCATCGGTCATGGGTTTTCTCTTGTCCTCTTTTTTTATAAACTCCATTATGAAGTCCATGACAACATTCGTGGAGAGGGGGTCCCCCTCGCCCTTGTTTATGCTTGTCGGGAAGAAGAATTTCAACTCATATACACCGTGCGGCGTGCTCATGTATTTACTTGTTGTTATGCGGCTCACCGTGGACTCGTGCACACCCACGTCCTGTGCGACGTCCTTCAGTATCAGCGGCCTGAGCGACCGCAGGCCGTTCTCAAAGAATTCGCGCTGGAAGTTCACTATACTCTGCGCGACAAGATAGAGCGTCCTTTGCCGCTGCTGGATGCTTTTAATGAACCACTCGGCCTGTTTCATCTTGTTCTTTATGTACTTTTTTGTATCGCCGCCGACCTTTTTGTTGGTAACAAGCTCCAGGTAATACCGGCTCATCCTTAGCTCGGGAATGTCGTCATTGTTGAGCGCTATGTCAAAACCGTCTTCCGTCTTGACCACGTAAATATCCGGCACGATGTATGAGATGAGCTCGTCGCTGAAGTTCCTCCCCGGTTTGGGATCGAAGGACTTGATCTTTTCAAAGGCTTCCTTTACCCGCTCCGGGGAATGTCCCGTCGCCTTTAAGATACCTTTAAGGTTGTTGTGCTGGAAAAGGTCGAAATGGTCGATGATGATGCTCTCCAGAACGGGGTCTTTCTCCCCCGCCGCATCGTACTGAAGAAGGATGCATTCCTTGAGGTCGCGGGCTCCGACTCCGGTGGGTTCCAGCTTCTGCACTTTTTTCAGCACCGGTTCAAGCTCTTCCACGGGAAAACCCGAGTCCTTGGAGATCTCTTCAAGGCTGCAGATAAGATACCCGTTGTCGTCGATGTTCTCTATGATCCATTCGGCCACCAACCGTTCCCGGGGGTCGAACTCTGAAAGGCCGACCTGCCAGCGCAGGTGGTCCCGGAGATTGTAGGTCTTTCTGACCATGTTCTCGTAGTCGGGTGCGTCCTTGTCCTCTCTTGGAATGAATTCTTCCGACGGCGAGAATCGCTCCAGCAATTCCTCCATCTCCTGCTTTTCTTCCCTGGTCTCTTCCTGCTCCCGCTCGCTTCTTTGCGCTTCCTCTCTGGAGGTTTCCTCTTCACCGACCTCCAGGATGGGGTTTTCCTTTACCTCCTGCTCGATGGCCTCGACAAGTTCCAGCTTCGAGAGCTGCAGCAGCCGGATGGCCTGCTGGAGCTGCTGCGTCAGCACGGGTGATAATTTCTGGGTCTGTTTAAGTTCCAACATCGATATTGAATTCCTCTCCCAGGTACACTTCTCTTACGATCTTGTCCTGGGCAACGCTCTCCGGTGTGCCCTCGAGGAGCACCTTGCCCTCGTTGACAACATAGGCCCTGTCGCATATTGGCAGCGATTCCCTGACGTTGTGGTCGGACAGGAGCACGCCGATGCCCCGGTGCTTGAGACCGAAGATTATCTTTTTCAGGTCCGAGACCGATATGGGGTCTATGCCGGAGAAGGGCTCGTCGAGGAGCATGAAGTGCGGCGATGTCATAAGCGCCCTCGCTATCTCCAGCCTTCTGCGCTCGCCTCCGGAGAGGGAGTCAGCGCTGTTGCGCGCCAGGTGTTCAAGCTTGAAGGACTCCAGTATCTCCATGACCCGGTGATTTATCATTTCGCCGTCGATGCCGAGGAACTCCAGAATAGCCCTGAGGTTGTCCTGCACTGTCATTTTTTTAAAAACCGACGGTTCCTGCGGCAGGTAGGTAATACCCTTTCTTGCCCGCATGAACATGGGAAGCTCCGTGATGTCCTCGCCGTCGAGAAGTATCTTTCCGCCGTTGGGCTTGATAAAACCGATGATCATGTAGAAGGATGTTGTTTTCCCGGCTCCGTTAGGGCCGAAAAGTCCCACGATCTCACCGGTTTCCATCTGCATGCTGATGCCGTCGACGACCTTTCTGGCGTTGTAGGTCTTGGAGAGGTCGGAGGCGGCCAGTATTCCCGTCATGGCTTTTCCTTTCCCTTCTCCATCCTTATCTTGGGTCTCTCTACGGACAGTTTTCCGTCATTCGTCGTGTAGATCACACGTTCGCCTTTCATTTCCACGTTGTCTTTGAAAACCCTCGGTGACTGGGTAAACACTATTTTGCCTTCCTTAAAATGATATACCGCCTTTTGGCTTTTCGCAACAGTACCTTTCGATATGACCCGGACATTGCCGTCGGCTTCGATGCGTTCAACCTCGTCATTGGTACTGTATATGTGCAAAACGTCGCAGACAAGATTCAGGTCCTCACCCCTCATGATGACCTTTCCTTCAAGCAGATAGGTGGTCACCTCGAAATAATAGGTGAGCGTGTCGGACTGGAAGCGGTATTTCGCCTTCTCCGTCGTGATAATACCCGCTACGTCGGAGAGGAGCTTGACGGTCTGCTCCGAAGTGTTTGCCAGAAGCCCTATGCCTCTCATATTAAGCTTCTTCCCCGTTATGTCGACGGGGGCGTCCGTTTTGGTCAGTCCGCTTTTGAAATCAAAGTTCATGGTGGAGCTCTTCAGGGTATACTCCCCCTTGTATAAAACCTCCACGTTCTCGACGCTTCCCGACTCCTTTTCGGTATCCATGGAGCCCTTCGTCCCGGTGAACTCGATGGCGACATCCTCTTTTGGTTTATATATCCCCTTGAGATCCTCCAGTTCAATGAACGGCTGGTCGATATACTTGCGGGCGATCTTCGCTGTCAATTCCCAGTCCACAACGCCGCGCTTCTCGCCCGTGTACCTGACGTCCTTGAAAATGATAGCCTTTTTACTGTCTTCCACAACCGGCGACGGCGGTCTCTGGGGCTTATGGAGAAAAAAATAGAGGGCAAGGACCAGGCTTGCCAGGACACATGCGTAAGAGATATAAAGAATGATCTTTCTGCTGCTCATCTATCCTCATGCGGAATGGAATGTCCATCTTTTTTCAGTGGCCGTTTCAAGGCCGCTTCAACACCGGGGGAAATACTGCGTCGGTCCCGGTTTTTATGCTCATACTACCTTTGCCTTCAGAAGATCGTGGATATGTATGATCCCGACGGGTTGCCTGCTTTTTTCATCGTCGACGACAAAAAGTGACGTAATGGAAAAATCCTCCATCTTTTTCAGCGCATACGCTGCCAGAGCGTCACTGCGGATGACCTTGGGGCCTTTTGTCATCACATCGGCGGCCTTTTTTGCCATGAGAGATTCGTCGTAACGTTCGATGGCGCGCCTTAAGTCCCCGTCGGTTATGATCCCGGCGAGCCCCCCGTCATGGCTGTAAACACCCGTTACGCCAAGCCTTTTCGACGTTATTTCAAGAATGGCGTCCTTCATGGACGCGTCTTCGAAAACCCCGGGCATCGAGTCGCCCGTATGCATAAGGTCGGCGACCTTAAGGAGCAGCTTTCTCCCCAGGGAACCGCCGGGATGGAGAAGGGCGAAATCCTCGACCTTGAATGAACGCTTTTCCATGATCGCGATGGCAATGGCGTCGCCCAGGGCAAGGGTGGCTGTCGTGCTCGATGTGGGGACAACATTGTACGGACACGCCTCGTCGACGTTCACGGTAAGGACAACGTCTCCGAACCCCGCGATGGCGGATTCAGGTTCACCGGTAATGATGATGACGGGTATGTCAAGGCGCTTGATCCAGGGAATGATCCTGAGGATCTCCTCGGTCTCGCCGCTGTTGCTGACGATTATAAGCACATCGCCGCGCTGAAGCATCCCAAGGTCGCCATGGAGCGAATCGGCCGGGTGGATAAAAAGCGCCGGCGTGCCAGTGCTCGAAAGGGTGGAGGCGATCTTCTTGCACACGAGGCCCGATTTCCCCATACCCGTAAGGACGACCCTGCCCGGACAGTCGTGAATGGTCCTGACCGCTTCGTCAAAGGAGCTGTCAAGGTCCTCCATGATCTTGAGGAGCGCCTCGGCCTCCTTTTTCAACACCTCTTTCCCCGTCTTTAAAAGGCTCACAGTGCCTCCCCTATCCTTTTCAACGCCGCCAGGGCCTCCGGAAGATCATCAAGGGAAAGCGAGTTGTCTCCGTCGCAGAGGGCGCTTTGCGGCTGCGGGTGAACCTCCATGAAGATGCCGTCAACCCCCATGGCGACGGCGGCCCGGGCAAGGGGCACGACAAACTGCTTCTCTCCCCCCGAACGGTCCGTCATGGCTGAGGGCTGCTGGACGCTGTGGGTGGCATCGAATACAACGGGATACCCGAATTCCCGCATGATGGGAATGGCCCGGAAATCATTGACCAGCGTATTATAACCGAAAGAGGTCCCCCGCTCGGTGACGATGATGTCCGTGTTTCCCGTGGACTCCACCTTCTTTATGGCGTGAACCATGTCCCTGGGGGAAAGGAACTGGCCCTTTTTGATGTTGACGGGTTTTCCCGTGGCCCCGCACGCGGTGAGGATGTCCGTTTGCCGCGACAGGAGCGCAGGCACCTGGAGGATATCGGCAACGGCGGCGGCGATCCGGGCCTCTCCGGCGCTGTGCACATCGGTCAGGACGGGCACACCCAGTGCGTTCTTCACCTCCTGAAGTATGGCAAGGCCCTCATCGATCCCGGGGCCTCTGAAGCTCGATATGGACGTCCTGTTCGCCTTGTCATAGGAGGACTTGAAAACGAAAGGGATCCCCAGCCCGCCCGTTATCCTGACGAGGCGCTCTGCCGTCCTTAAGGTCAGGTCCCTGTCCTCGATGACGCAGGGGCCGCCGATGAAGACAAAAGGCCTGCCGCCGAACGTGACGGAGCCTATGGTCACTTTTTTTTGCACTTCTGCCTCTCCTGCCTGTGCTTGAGGGATGCCTTTATAAAGTCCCTGAAAAGCGGATGAGGGTCGAATGGCTTCGATTTGAACTCGGGATGGAACTGGCATCC
>Ga0116153_10001044_pt1 | contig 28589 bp, 22 predicted proteins | sample AD_UKC028_MetaG_FD_89896 | JGI IMG/M metagenome (GOLD analysis project Ga0116153, IMG submission 89896) | Active sludge microbial communities of municipal wastewater-treating anaerobic digesters from USA - AD_UKC028_MetaG | ecosystem: Engineered > Bioreactor > Anaerobic > Digestate | place: USA...
TAAACATGGCCCTAAAATCAATCGTGAAATCTCCCGACCCAAACGCCCAATCCGCACTGTCCGCAAAACTTAAAAATGAATTCGTCCCGTTAAAATAACCGCTGGATCCTCCCAATGCCGAATTGTTTGTGTCAAGAACGGCCCCGCCATGAACGGTAAAATCATGACCGCTTACCGCAGCAGGCATCGCAAGCGTTGTTCCCGTGACAATACTCGAAAATGTGGATTCATTGCCCGTGGCATCAATCGCCGTGATCTTATAACTGTAACTCGTGTTCGGTGTGAGACCCGTCACCGTGTAGCTTAGTGTTCCGCCACTCACCGTAGTGATCAATGTCCCCGCGCTGCTATAGACTTTGTAACCTGTCACTCCCTTGTTATCCGTTGAAGCCGCCCAACTCACTCGCAGACTGTTGGTCGTGGCATTCCCCACCGTGACTCCCCCCGGCACAGTCGGCGCTGTCACATCAGGCATCGCTAGCGTCGTCGCTGAAGTTGCGGCCGTAAGACCGGAAAGATTTCCGGCTGCGTCCCTTGCTTGGATCTGATAACTATAGGTCGTGTTTGGTGTCAACCCAACTTCTGCATACTGTGTCGTCGGCATATTTTCAGATACTAACACCCCATTACGATACACATCATAACCCGCTACCCCGATATTATCCGTCGAGGCATTCCAGCTAAAGGCGATACTATTAGTCGTCACCTCACCTAGAACAACATTTGTGGGAATGCTTGGGGCTTGCGTGTCTGGTATTATTGATTGTGTTGTTGCGACAATCGCTGCCGTAAGATCGGATCTATTCCCAGCCGCATCCCTTGCCCGAATCTGATAACTGTAACTCGTTCCCGGTGTTAAGTAGGTATCCGTATAATTTGTCGCACCGTTTTCAACGATATTCATCCACACCCCGTCACGATACACATCGTAACCCGTCGCCCCGACATTGTCTGCGGAGGCGTTCCAGCTTAAAGTAATGCTGTTGGTCGTCACAGCGCTCACCGTTACATTTGTCGGCATAGTTGGTTTTTGGAGATCCGTAGGAGGAGGCGGCGCTTCCCATTGACGAAGTCGAAAAAGCTTAAAATAGTGATCCGGTGTTGCCGAATGAATCCCGACGAACCCTCCCTGAAACGTGGCATCAGTCACGGACAGCTCTGGCGTGGTAGCACCGTTGATATAAAGTTGCAGCTGATTCCCCGACCTTCTCACCATTAGCTGAATGACCGCCCCGTTTAACTGCACGGGAGCTGCCGTTTGGGCCAGGGTGGTCGGCACACCATTCACCACTTTGATAATTTTGTACTGATTATCCAAACGCGAATGCACCGCAAGGTAATAATTTGTACTGCTCTGATAATCTACCGCCAGACCGCGCGTCATGTCTGCGGTTCCGCTATCCTTAAGCTGAAAGCTGGCACTCACATCATAATTGGTATTTACCAAATATTGGTTCCAAATGAGGAATCCATTCGTATTGGAAGAATGATATAATTGTCCGTTAAGAAGCCCCCAAGTTCCATTCACAGCCAGCCAATTAGTTCCCAGACCGTTCGTCTCGCTAAAATCATCCTCTATGTAATTAGGTATCTTGTAGGAAATTTCTTCGGAGTAATCGCTTCTTAGACCGGTCTTATTTTCATAGGCATCCGCCGCAAAATAGTAAAGCGTGCCAGAAAGCAGGTTGCTAATCGTAACGGTATTTCTGGTTCCAGGTTGGACATCCACAACATTGGTGTAAGTCCTGCTGGCGACTCCATAGTAAACGCCGTACCCTCCGTCCTGCTGCACCGACTTATCCGGACTTAAATCCCAAGCCAGCGTGACATTTCGCGGCGGAGCCAAGGCGGGCAACGCAGTGGCGGGATTCGGCTCGGCAAGCATTTTGGCTGAACCCTCGGCATATGCCCCTGATGGACTTATGATCAATGGCAGTGGTTGATTGGTAGTTCCTCCAGAATTCGTTAGATCATTTGTCGTCGCGGACAGTGGCACCCCCATAATCCGAAAGAATTGCATGCCTTGATTCATTTCCTCAAAAGTATATGAAAAGGTTTGGACCTCATTGCGACGGTTAGGAATAATGAAATTCGATAAATTTGTCCATGTTAAAAAATCCGAGGTTGATTGGAGGGTAAAATCGCCGGGGGTATGGGCGGGTGGAATAGCGATATTAATTTGCCCTTTCCCGTCAGTAGTTCTTTCAATAGTCAGATAAGGCTGCGGCACGGAGGAGGCCATCTGCCCCATCGCCATTCCCGCACTCAACCCAAAATAGGATATGGCTGTGACAAGGGCTTTGGGTTTTCTTACCACACGCATATTATCCCAAAACAAATCCAGATGAACCCATAATTCACTCGCCAGAATTTCGAATAAAAGCTTTGCGTAATAAACATCCAGACGCCTTTTCTGAATCCAAGTAGTCTTTTGATTTCTCATTTCGGATCGTGAAATTCCGATCTGTTTTTCCTCATTCATTCCAGGTTGAATGGCAAGCGAGACCGGCGCCTTCAAATGGGCCGATGGCACTTTAGGCGATTTCCGAGTTCGATCATCAGAAAGCTTTGCAAGCTCTGTTGTAGAAATCACTGCGGGAAGCGTTCGAGAAAGATTTAAAATTTCTGCCCGGATGGTTCCTTCCAGATGGGCTGCACCCAACGGGTCGTAGCGTTTTAACTGAGAAAGACGAACACGATCCAGTCCATAGGCCGGAACCGTGGACCATTTTTGGCTTGCTGAGTTCTTCAGAGTGATGTTATCCAAATAGTTTTGATCACTTTCCAACTTTGAAATCGCCGGAACGATACTTACATAGGAGATCCCCTCCTGATGAAGCAATGCTTTGAGCCCGTCACTGTGGAAACCACCGGCAACAAGCACTGAGTTTTTCGGTTTGTCTGTCTGAAGCACCTTGCGCATATTTTCAAACATCACTTTTTCACGCCGGATAGCCGTCTGATAAAACTCGATCGACCATTGAAAAAGCTTGTCGATTTCGCTGCTTTTCTTGTTAAACGGAAGCTTAGAACTTTTAAGGAGCATCGAGGGAAGAAACTCATCCGTCTTTTGACTTAGCTTGAGATATTCTTTTTTTGTTAACTCCAAAGAGAAAAGTTTACGTAAAAGCAGATATTTATTGAAAAGTTCGATAAGCCGCTTTTCATCCTCAAACATGGCCAACCGATCCAGAATTAATGTTGTTAAATGGTCAACTTCTCCATTTAATTTTTCCGCATCCAGTTCTTGGGTCAGGATCAGTAAACCGATCCGCTTCATGATGGCCGGATATTTTTCGAACGCGAACCCAAGGGGATGATACACCTTGTAGAAATCTTCGAAATACGCACGCAAATCCAAGGACACATTATGATCATGGGCAGAAAAAAGGATATTTTCCAGCAACGTAAGATTTGTTTCGATAAAGTCTTGCGCTGGGGCTTGCCTTCCTTTCGGAACGGGCGTTGATTTCAGCCATGCAAACAAGGCCTTTTTTTCCTGATCAACTTTGTTTTGATCATCCTCCGCCGGATTCTTTGCCAATCTCCGAATCGTAAAAAACCGGACAAGTTGCGGGTATTCAAATTGATGCCAGGGATCGGTGAGGTCCAGTTTCAGGAATCGCTTTGTGTTTTGCGCAAGTAATTCAAAATAATTTACAGTTTCACGGCGAGCATCCCCATAGGCCATCCATTCCCGATGGAAATCGCGCAGATCCGTATTCATAACAAGCGAAGCGGCTGACTGGAGTTTTTCCCGAAACTCCGCCAGAAACTGATCGGTATCGGATTTTTTATCATAGATTGCCCGGAATTGTTTCACATTTTGGACATAAAGTTCCGGGTCTTCGATACCATACCCCTTAGTATCCTGAGGATGATGGAATAAATACAATCCGGTACCGCTGACAAGCCCTTTGCCGAAAAAGCGATCGGCAAGCTCCTGATCCGCGAGGGGATCCTTCGTGAAGCTTAAAAGGTCTTTCGGAATCGCCCCTTGGAAAGAACCTTCGAGAAAAACTGTTTTAACATCGAATTGAGACTTCAAGTAACCAAGCATTCCGTCGATGCTACGCTGAGCCCCAATTTGGGAGTGTGCATCCTGGACAAGAATCACACTCGAACGCCCTGAGGCATAACGTTCCTCAATTCTTCCGAAAGCAGAAGGAATTTTCAAATTATAAAGATCATGAATAAACTGCGGGTTTTGAACGTTGGGAAAAGAATTCCCTGCGAAAGCGGCAGAACCAACATTTGCAGAGGCAATGGCGTTAGTCAAAAAGAAAAAATTAACAATAATCGCAACGGTTTTAAGTTGTGTTTTTAAATGCTTACCGTCTGGAGATCTTCCCCCTAAAGTTTTCACAAATCAGAATCCCTTCATTTTAAAAAAATTTCTCTGAAAAATATTCGGCCTTAAAAACTAATAAAATTTTTTATTTAGTGTGAAAATATGCAAAATTTACGATTTGGAAAAAACTTATGAACCGTGCAAAACCTTAACATGTTTTAATAGATTTGCAACTTAGACTAAAAAATAGTCGGTTTTAGAATTTTGATCGTGATCTCATAATTGACACTACTTGTTATTTAGAAACAACTTACAAGAATATTAAAGCCGAATGAGTCAATTTAAAGCAATAAAAACCTCCAATCCTATTTTGCTTCTCCATTTACATCAGCAATCGTCTTCAGTATCATCTCTTTTCACACACCGCTGAGCTTTACGAATTGCTTTTAAAGTTACTACTCCGTTCATTTCAGGCATCCGCATATCAGCCAGCATCAAATCAAAGTCCTGCACCTGCGATAACCTCAAGGCAGAATCACCGTCAGGAACAACCGTGACAGAGTAACCAGCACGGTCAAGTAAGGATTTGATTGAATGGCGCATCAAAATATCCTCTCCTACAACAAGGATTTTTTGATGTTCTGACTCCATCGTTTCCCGGATGGATTCACTAAGTTGGTCAATATCCTCCGGATGAAAACGGTATGTACCACCGAAACGAATGGCCTTGAGAATTCCGTTATCGACCCAATAATCAACGGTACGGCGGGAAACTTTTAATTTCGTTAGGACATCGGAAATTTTTAATAATTTCCTCATGGGCCACTTCGAGATTTAATATACTGTTCATTATGTGCTTAAAAGATACTTTTGTGCAAATTATACTTAAATGCGCAATACAGTCAATAATTTTGATTTCAAGATAACGCTTCATCACAGCTGCGCATCGAAAGAGTTATCCTCTAATTTTTTATTGGGATGAACTGGCAAATAGTCGGAGCCTCTAGGATTGACCAACAAGAATTTATCTTTGCTGCCCAGTGGGAGACCGCTCAATGGAGCATGGGGAATATTGATTCTTAATTAAGTCGCGATCAAAAACAACAGCCGCTGATGATGACAGCTTTCAAGAAAGGCTCTCCTTGTCGGACCAGCAACGAACAGACGTCTCGTTAGAGACGCGGCCTAAAGATCAGTCTCGATTTCTTCTGGTCAAAGGTAACATTAAACCGACCCAAGAATGACATGCCCAACAAGCCGCCCTTCAACTGCCGAGTCTCACGGTCGTCTTCAACCATCACTTGCGCCGCCACATTTTTTTCTTCCAGGTCTCCCAGCTTGATGGTTTTCAATACGATCTGTTTCACTTTATGCTTCCCGTTCAAGACCATGACCTCAGGCGCGTTCGGGGCGTTTTTAAGGTCAATGCCCAACTTCCCGGCCATCGATGCCGTCAAAAGCACCACCGGACATCCCGTATCAACGATGAGCGAGGTATGCACATCCTCATTCAAAACAGCATCGACGCGGATGTGTCCACGATCTCGGCTGGCCTGAACGATCTTGGTGTTTGCATCGATGTAACGTCTTTCCGCTCCATAACGCCTTTCTTCGTCCACCATCGCATCCCATTTTGCCGAGGCCTTGGCCTTTTCTTCCATGTCTTGCGCTTTTGTCTTTTCACGCTGAATTTTGTTTAGCTCCCAATTGTTCCTTATCTCCTCAGTCTCCTTCGGGGTGGACCGATAGATCCTTTGGATCTCCTCTGCACGAAAAACGACCGTACCACCGCCGACATCCATCTCTAAGGCATCTTCGTCCTCCCTGCTAATCAAACCCTGCAAGCTTTTACCATTTTTGAGATAGATCGTATCCGCATAGGCTGTCATGGCAAAAAGGAAAGAAAAAACGCTGAGAGCTGCTAAGATTTTTTTATTAAACATTTTAAAATTTGAATCATCCTTCAATCATGCTGTTTTTTTGACCTGCGGGCTAATTCGTTGACCTCGGGTTTATTGAGAATACTGATGAATTTCTCATTAGCCATAAGAGTTTTGAGGTCCAAAGACCTTGCGGCATCCATTACTTGAGGATCTTTTAAAAGGGCTTGAAAATCAGAATCCGAAATCAGACTAGCAAGGCTTTTCATGATGTCCGGATTACTGACCATCGCGGGCTGAAGCTTCTGCATCTCATTCCGGACAGTTGCGGCATCCAGAGAGGTGACATCTCTTTCAGAGGATCCGGTCGTCTGATCCCCACCGTGTATGGCGCGGATTTTTGAACCCTCGACCCGGATGACTCCGAGGACCGAGTTCTTAACGGTATATTGTCCTTCGGAGAATGAAACAATCTCGCCGTCAAGCACGCTTCCGTCTGTTAATTCGATCCTCTTTTCTTGCGAGGCATGCGCAACCGAGACCCATGTTAAAAAAAACAAAATCAGGAAAAAGTTTTTTCCCATTTCATCTCTTGCTTTCTCTCCGGTCCATCGCGGAGTTGCTTTAGGCCTTCCGCCGATAAATCCTAACCTCGAGTTAAAACCACCCGGTTATAACTTATCATTAGATCGAAAGAGTGGCAATCATCAGAGATGATAATCCCGTTTTGCCTCCGGCTGATACAGCAACTTCACAACTTTGAACATCCGGTGCCCCGTAGGGACTTCTTGGGCGGCATCTTCCCCGACCCGGGAACCCAGCAAGGCTATTCCCAGCGAAGAAAAGATCGACACCTTATTCCCATCGTGATCAAGGGCATTCGGAAAACCAAGCCAAAAAAGCCTTACCTCGCGGGTATCCAGCCAAAGGATCTTCCCCGCGGAGTTCATAGTCACCACGTGTTTTGGCATTTTTTCAACCGGAACAATCCGGGCTTCCTTGAGCGCCTTTTTGAGCCTCCCCAGAACGATGTTCCTCCCCTCGCCCACTTCACGAGCAATATTCATAGATTCGATCAGTCTGTCAAAATCAACCTTTGAAATGCATTTGGGGGCATGTTCGTTTGTTTCTATTTTTTTATTTTCTGGATCATTTATTTTCAGCATACGGCGGGTACGGTCATGTTTCTTCATTAAAACCAACTTTCTTTTTAATCCTTAAACAAAAAATTCCGGAATTTCCATGGATTTTTTTTGTCCAAGCTCGAATTCGGGTTTTCCGGAAAGAATACCTGGTAATTTTTAAAAGGCGTCCAATCATAGGATTCCGAAACAAAAGTGCCCAAATAAGGTTTGGCGACCGAAAGGATCTCCCTGTGCGGAAGATCATCCGGCAAACAAACTCCTTTCCCCGGATTTTTGAGCATCCACATCGCTGCCGCAACCACCCCGATCGCCACCTGAATCGTGGTAGCATTCTGATGCGGTACGAGTTTGCGCGCTTCTTCAATATCCAGGACACTTCCCGTCCACCAGGAAGTATATTTGTGGCCCATGATCAAAGCTCCTAGAATGTCTTTTCCCTTGATGATCTCGTCGGACATGATACGGCACCTGGGCTGAAGCTCGTAGTTGCGGCACCGTAGCTCATGCAGTGAATCAAGGGTTTCATTGCAGGGCATGTAAACGTAGTGAACCGTCGGGCGATAGACGGCTTTATTGTTCCGCCATACCGTGAGTTTTTCGGAGATCGAGAACGCTTCCGCATGACGGATCACCATGCCGACGATCTCATAATTGGGAACCCAGGAGCGGACCCAGGTGTTCATGCCCATCTGGGATAAAAATATTTGGTTCTTCGGACCGGACTCGGGCACCGTGGCAAAAGGAGGCAACTCTTTTTCATGAGTTCCCCATCCCATTTCGGAAGGGGCAACACCTTCTTCACGCAAACCCTCGATCGACCAGGTGCCGACGAATTCATCCACTTCTTTCGGCTGATCCGTAATTTGCGTGTCGCGTTCACTTACATGGATTGTTTTGACTCCAAGCTTCATGGCTAAGGCAGCGAAGTCTTCTTCCCGGATCAAGTGTTCCAGGATTTTACGCTCATTTTTCGGCGTTGTTTTGTCATGTGTTGCTTTCTCGGCTACGTCTAAAAGCCCTTGTTTCGTGAAATGGGAAATAAGCCCCGGATTCGCGCCGTGGTCCAGAACAGCGGTCGTGTGGCCGTCATCCCACTTCGAGATCATTTTACGGATCTCCATCTGCTTAAAATAAAGCGACTTCTCAAGAGGAGTTTTTTTCTCTATGTTCGCATAAGGGTCCCATTCCTCGACTGAAGTATTCACATAGAACACCTTGTTCTCGTGGCACCAGCTGAGCATATCGATCGAATCGATGTTCCAGGACAAATCAATAATCATGCCTCCTGGCGAAACATACTTGGAGAGGGTCCTTGCAACATTGACCGGGGTGATTCTTTCTTGGGCGTAACAGACACCCCTTTTGATCCAGGGTGCAAGCTCCTTGCGTTTGTCTGCAAAGTCAAGCACCGTGATGTTTTTATACGGAATACGTATGTGTTCCAGAAGCACAGGCAGTGTACATCGGCCTACGGATCCGAAACCGATACAAAGTACTTTTTGATTAAATTCCATCATGATTGTCCCCCGTTGAGTTTGCTACAAGGCATGTTGCCTGTTAAAAAATTTTCCACAACCATTAAAGTTCATACTGCCCCGCGGCTTCCGGTTGATATAACACTTCTTCGACTTTGAGCCGCCGCATCCCGGCAGGAACCGGCCATTCCACAACATCACCGACGCGATAGCCTAACAACGCCATTCCAATCGGCGCCAAAACGGAGATCTTTCCTTTTTCAAAATCCGCATCCGCGGGATAAACGATGCTGTACAAAAAAACCTCACGGGTATTCATATCCCTGAATTTCACCAGGGAGTTCATTGTCACGACATCTCTCGGAATTTTTAGAGGGTCCAAAGTCTCCGCTCGAAGAAGTTCTTCGGCCAGCATTTTCAGATAAATCCGTTCGTGATCGCCAGGATTCGTTATTCCCCGGATGAGTCGGCGAAGCCGTTCCGCATCATTCGTGGTGATGTATATTTTTCTCTCTCCCATAAAAAAGACCTCTCGGTTATTGATGTTTCTTTTGCCTATTGAAAAACCACATAAAAGGAACGGTAGTCCCCTTTGAACATCCCGGCGATCATTTCCGATATAGCCTTTCCTTCTTCCGGAATAACCGCTTTGATGCTTCTTTTCATCAACACAAATTGCCTCAGGAAGCCCTCATCGAAAGAAGTTAATCTCACGCGTTTTATTTGGAGAGCCTTTAAAACCTTTTCATAAACAAGGGCGATGCAATACGCGTCATCTAAATAACCGAACAGTTTTTCATTGTCTTCCGGAAGAAAATCTTTCGGGTGATAAAGATAGGTTAACGTAAATCCGATTGATTTTTTAATTTCGGCAGAAAGCTCACTGCGTTTGCAATACCCTAACCCCCGCAATAAAAGTTGCGGCATAAGGCAGATCAGATTTTTTAACCGCTGTTCAAAAAGGCGGGTAGCTTTCTTGCCGATCCGGCGACGAATTTGATAATGAAAATCGTCATTGAAGTCATTTGATAGACGCTTCAATCTTTCGTCTAATGCCTTGAGCATGTTTTGTCCTCCGCCCCCCGAAGGGATTTATTTCTTGACCTGAGTATGCCCTAGACAGAACTATAATAAAAATATATAATAATTATTAATATTATAATTTTATTTTATGATTCCATTCAACTACCATCACCTTTATTACTTTTACATTGTCGCAAAAGAACATTCTTTTTCGAAAGCGGCCAGAACTTTGCATGTCTCGCAACCTGCCCTGAGCGCACAACTCAAGCAATTTGAAAGTTACTGGGATTTAAAACTCTTCAATCGCGATTCCCGAAACGTTACGCTGACCGAAGAAGGCAGTATGGTTTTTAATTATTCGAAGGCAATTTTTGATCTGGGGCAAGAACTTGCAGACACCGTTGTCAACCGCAAGCATACTGAAAACCTCAGGATCCAGCTAGGCACCTCCAGCTCCGTCCCTAAAGCTATCGTCGAAGCCCTCGTGCGGTTTATTTATCATTGCAAGCCAACCGCGAATTTAATTTTGCGTCAGGACAAGATCGATAACATGATCGAGGATCTCATGGTCCACAAACTTGATCTGGTCATCAATGACTTTCCTTATGAGACTCCCTTTGAGCAAGGGATTCAAAATCATTTGGCGGGAACGATCCCGATGGTTTTTTGCGTCAGCAAAGGCCTGGCAAGCAAATTCGCGAATATTCCCAAGGACCTGAACGGGGCCCCCTTGATTTTACCGACCGCGCCGGACCGCACTTATCACGCGATGCAAAATTACATCCATGCCAATAAAATAAAACCGAAGATTATCGCAGAGATCCAGGACCTGGAACTGGGAAGAATGTTCGTCGCCATGGGAAAAGGAATCGGACTTCTCAACTCCTACGCCGTCTTGAACTGTCCCGAGCGGAAAGAACTCGTCATTTTGAAAGACAGATCAAAATTAAAGATCAATGACACCATCTACCTTATCAACCGTGAAAGAAAAATCCCCCACCCTCTCATCACGCAGGTGGTTGAAGATTTCAGACTTAGCTAACCCGATAATAATGACCCTAGGGCAACCTGCCGCATAAGCGCTGCCCGGCAATCAAATGACCCATTCAATCGGATCAAATATTAACTGGGCATGCCGGAAGGATCATGTCCTAAAAGGTTGGGCTAATGATTTTATCTGGCAATGGTTGGAGGCGGGATCACATCGTCCACAGGAAGGTTTGCGTTCTCCGTCAATTGGATGTTCGCGGCAACGGTAGAGAGCAGTATCTCCTGTAAGGGTTGAGCTTCCACCGGTTTGGTCGGGTCCTGGACTGTAAGATAGGTATATATTCTGATCTTCCATCCCGGGAGCCAGCGTTTTTCGTTCCGCTCGGGAGGCGAATTAGAGACACGCCGCTCCAAGATCCTTTCTACGGCCTTTACAAACTCTGGAACTACATTCGATTCCTCAGCAGGCACCCTCATTGTTTCAAGCACTTGCAGCAATCCCCACCCTTCCCCGTTATAGCGCTCACTTTCAAGAATGCCTTCACCGTTAAAATTCACATAATCGATGAGAGGATAAAGACCGTCGTTTGCTTTCAGCATTAGGAAAAGCTTCTGCAGTATCGGTTGCCGGCATCCCAAGGGAACAGCCTCAAGTATTTTAGAGATCGATTGATTAAACCTCTCAACAAGAAAGACCGCTTGTTCACTTTTCGTCTCCATCAAAAATGTCTTTAAAGAATCTAATTCTCCTTTTTCAAGGGCCCTCAGAAAATCACCTTTGGCTCGCCAAGGAGCATGCAAACCGGGTAGCGTCTGGAACCAATCGGGCAAGGCGATTCCTCTCCCTTGAAGAAAGATCAACAGTTTTGGAAAACTTTCGTCAAAGGAACCGTTGTAATGGGCGGGATACCAGATGAAATGCCCGATACCCAGCGAAGGAAAATTCTCACCGTCATTCCAATGAAGAAGATTGGCATCCTTCCCCGCACATTCATTTTGGAAAATAAGCTCACCGATTAATTCGGCTTGTTGGAGAGAAATGACTTTCTCTGAGGAATAAACTGTCCCGGTGGAAGAGAACAGAAATACAATAAGAATAGCGAGACAACCTTCCCGCCTTCTTGAACGGCTTGTGAGCATAGACTCTCTGGCTCCTTCGCTTTTGTCCGGTCAGATTATCGTCTCTTTTCAAATTCACTAAAATCGATCAAGCCGGCCTTGCCTTTTCTTTTTTGCTCTTAAGACCCTTGAGCAAGCAAAGATCATTAAAAAGACAAGGGACCTACAGGAAAATCAAAAACATCTTTTTCCCTTTTGCTTTCGCCAAAGACAAATTCGTTTTTCAAAACCAACGATGATGGAAATAAGAACGCTGGCGCCCAGCACACGCAGCCAAGCGTCAAACGGCATGGGCGCTGAATGGAAAAGTTTGTTCATGACCGAAGTATGCACAAAAAGCACTTGCGTCAGAAACATCACCGCAACTCCCCAGAGGATCCAGGCATTTGAAAAAAAACCGACTGCGAATGCCGACTTCGTGAGGGAGCGGCAGTTAAAAAGATAAAACAGCTCCCCCATCACAAGCATCGTTGTCGCGACACTTCGGGCCTCTTCGATGGAAGCTCCACGGCTCAGTTCGAGCTCAAAAAGCCCAAAGACACCGGCGACAAGAAGCAGCCCCACATAAAAGGTCCGGATCACAACGTCCCGCGTCATGATAGGAAGTTTCGGATCTTGAGGCGGACGGGTCATGATGCTAGGTTCTTTGGGCTCAAAAGCCAGCATCATTCCCAAAAAGATCGCTGTCGTCATATTCACCCAAAGGATCTGCACGGGAAGAATCGGAAGCGCAGCTCCCAAAAAAATCGCCAAAAGAATCGAGAGACCTTCCCCCAAATTTGTCGGAAGAGACCAAACGATAAATTTCTTGAGATTGTCGAAAACACAACGCCCTTCTTCCACCGCCGCTTCAATGGACGCAAAATTGTCATCGGTTAGCACCATATCCGCGGACTCCTTCGCCACTTCCGTGCCGGTGATCCCCATAGCAACCCCGATATTCGCTTGTTTCAGCGCGGGAGCATCGTTGACGCCGTCTCCTGTCATAGCGACAACATTTCCAAGAGATTGCAGAGCCTTCACAAGGCGCAGTTTTTGTTCCGGGGTAACTCGCGCAAAGACCGAGGCTTGATCAGCCGCCTTCTCGAAATCCGCATCGTTCATTGTTTCAAGTTGTTTGCCGGAAAATGCGGTAAGATCCGCCGATTCGGCTGACCTTTTCAGCCCCAACTGTTTGGCAATCGCCGCTGCGGTAAGCACGTGATCCCCGGTAATCATTTTGACCTTCATCCCGGCCGTGTAGCAACTCCGGATCGCGTCAATCGCTTCCTTCCTCGGAGGATCGATCATCCCCTGAAGGCCCACGAAGGTCATCCCTTCAAGATCCGGATGCCCCACAGAAGCCTTTTGAAAAGAGACCTCCTTTCTCGCAAAGGCAAGGACACGCAGTCCCTTGGCTGCCATTGCATCAGCACTCGCGAAAATCTCTTTTCTGTTCAAGGTGTCCCCACAACGTTCCACGATCTTTTCGACAGAACCCTTCGCGTAAATAACCCGCGGTTTTCCTTGCCCGGCATCATGGATCGTTGCCATATACTGATGTTGCGATTCAAACGGGATCATGTCCAACCGTTTCATCTGTGCACTTAAGGCCGCTTCCACCAAACCCGCCTTCCTGCCTGAAACAATCAAGGCCCCCTCGGTAGGATCCCCTTCGATATCATAACGCCCGTTTTTCTCCACCAATCGGGCGCTGTTACAAAGTAAGCCTGCGATAAGACATTCTTTTAGCCCGGGAGAAAGCAAGGCATCGACGATCCGATCTCCTTGTCTCATTTCCCCTTGAGGAAAATATCCCGCTCCCGTCACCTGGTAAAGCTGCCCGCCCGCCAAAATCTCCTGGACCGTCATCTGATTTTCAGTCAGCGTCCCTGTTTTATCGGAGCAAATGATCATCGCGCTACCCAAGGTTTCAACCGCCGGAAGTTTCCGGATGATCGCACGGCGCTTGGCCATGCGAGACACCCCGATCGCCAACGTGATCGTGACCACCGCCGGAAGACCTTCCGGAATCGCACCCACGGCCAACGCAACAGCCGCCATGAACATCTCGACAGGCGACTGTCCCCGCAACACCCCGACCAGGAATGTCAAAACTGCCATGCCTAGGATCACATAAAGAAGAAAATGGCTGAAATGAGCTATTTTTTTTGTCAGAGGAGTGGCAAGATCCTCCGCCGTAGAGATCAATTCTGAAATCCTTCCGACCTCGGTCTGGTCTCCGGTGGAAACCACGACTGCCCGGCATTGGCCGTACGTTACAAGAGCTGAGGTGTAAACCATATTGGCACGTTCGGCAAGCACCGTACCTTCCGCCAACGGTTCCGCCATTTTTTCTACCGGAAGAGACTCCCCCGTCAACGCTGATTCATTGACCTGGAGCTCGCGAACTTGAAGAAGGCGCATATCGGCCGGGACTTTATCCCCGGAAACAAGCATGACAATATCTCCCGGCACCAACTCCGTAGACGGTATGCTTTTTTCAATCCCTCCCCGCAAGACCGAGGTCTGTGTGGTCATAGAACGGGCCAAGGCCGCAAGGGCATTGAGCGCCTTGGATTCCTGTAAAAAACCCACAAACGAATTGATCAGCACCACTCCAAAGATTACCGAACTATCAACCCATTCTTTCAGAAGAAAAGTGATCAGCGCGGCCGCCATAAGGATATAAACTAGGGGCTGATTGAATTGCAAAAGAAAGCGGAGCCATGCAGGTCTCCCCCTTTTCGGAGTGAGCACATTCCGGCCGAAATGTTTCTGGCGGGAAACAGCCTCTTCATCGGTCAGCCCGAGATCCGGCGAGGCATCCAAAGATTTAAGCGCTTCCTGGATTGTCAGGCCGTACCATTTTTTTTCTTTTATACTCAACGGATTTTCCATAAATCTCCTTTTAAAAATATTTTTCAGTTGCCCCTATGATACGCTTTCCCTCATCAGATTAATAATGCACTCATAAATTTTTTTGCGCCTTAATTTTCTTGCCGTCACCGTCAGATTGTCCAGCTTCAGGATCTCCCCCGGCTCGGGCGACCGACCCAACTTCTGGTTCACCCACTCCGCAAGCGTTTGCGCTCCGCCTATGGTGCCCTGGGCTTCAAGCTCGCGGCCCAAAGTGGTAAACACCAAGCCCATAGGAACACCGCCCCCCATGATCCACGATGAACCGAAAGCATGGATGTGGTTTGGAAGACGATCGTATTCATCCTCAATATCGCCAACCAGTTCTTCAATCAGATCCTCCAGGGCGATCAGCCCGACGATCTTCTCATTTTCTTGGCGCACCAACGCAATGTGGGTTTTATCATGGATCAGCTGACTCAATACATCCGAAAGCCGTAAGTTTTTGTTCACGGACGGAATAGGCCGTGTAATTCCACGAATGTCGGGACTCGCGGGATTGACCTTCAGGGCATTGATGATATCTTTAAAATTCACATAACCCATGATCGTTTGCGGATCCTTCTCGCGCTCACAGACCGGGTAACGAGTATGCATATCGAGATGCGCCTTAATAAAAGCATCCGAAAGGTTGTCCGTGACCGGGATCATCACGATATCGGAAGCGGGCAACATGATGCCGGAAACGGTCCTCCTGGAAAACTCTGCCGCGGACAAAACGATCTTTTCTTCTGCGGCCCCTATAAGCCGCGAGGTTCTTGCTAGTGTCGCGGCCGCTTTTAATTCGTGAAGTCCTTGTTGTTCTTCACCGCCCGCATCCCGTCCTAACCTTCCCGAACTAAGGGTCATAATCCTCTTAACCGTTCTTTCAAAAACTGAGACAGCGGGATGCGCGATCCAGGCAATGCCTTTCATAGCGGGTGAGAGCGAAAGCAAAACCCATTCCTTGTTCTGGAGGGCGAACATCTTGGGGACCAGTTCGGCAAAAATGATCGTGAAAGCACTTAGCGGGATCACCAGGCAAATGACCGCGAGAACTTCCGCAAAAGGATCAGGAACTCCGAGAGTCCCGTGCAGGAAGGGCGTAAAGGATTCCTGCACTCCTGCGCCTCCTGTTGCCGCGGCCAGCGCTCCTGCGAAAGTAATGCCCAACTGAACCACCGCAAGACTCGCTTCCATCCGGTCTTTCATGAAAGCCGCCTGCTCGGCTCCTTTTTTCTTCTGCTGGCACAGCGCCATGAGGCGTGCTCTTGAAATCGACGCCAAAGCCATTTCATAGGATGCAAAAACGGCGTTCAGGAGCAACATTAATCCAATAACAATAAGTTCAACACCAAAAGTCATGTGTATCCGATTTTTTCCTATTGCCTTACCGCTTTTAAAATCCGCACCCGAGACAACGCTATGGTTGCATCAGGCTAAAATAAAAACAACCGGGATGCTAAGCCCACGGGATATAAGGACACTTCTTATATGAAGCAAGAATCGCGTATCGCTTATCACAGAGGATAATCCGCATAGTCGCTTTGCACCTGAAAATATTTTCACTTGCTTTGATCCTTTCACAGCGATCCACCTTTTTCGTCATCAAAATATACGACCGCTGAAAAAACGGGCTGCTTGATCAGGTTTTTTTAACAGCCTGTTTTTTATCTGCGACGGCAGTAAAAATGGCCTTCACCGCATTTAAATCCCTTTTGCTCACCAGCGCCAGAACCACATCTCCGCCTTCCAAAACGGTATTCCCTTTGGCAACAATGAATTTATCGTTCCGCCCTACGAGCACAGCCAGGCTGTCTTTGGGAAAATTCAAATCATAGAGTTTCTTTCCGGCAGCTTTCCCTCCATAGGGAACGACAAACTCCAACAGATCGGCATCGACTCCTTCGTGCTGTTCGAATTCAAGAGGATAACGGGGTCTGCGCTGCAAAGGCGCGTGCAATCCCAACCATTGGGACACCCCCGGAATACTCGTGCCCTGAATCAGGACTGAAACAAGCACCACAAAAAACACCACGTCAAAAATAAGTTCCGAGTTGGAAACTTTCGCAAGCAAAGGAAAAGTTGCCAAAACGATCGGCGCGGCCCCTCGAAGCCCGACCCAGGAAATCATGATTTTTTCCTTGAACGAATCGAAGGGCAAACACAGAAAAACACTTATCGGCCTCGCTACAAAAAATAAAATGAGCGCCGTGGCAATGCCTCCCCAAGCGATGGACAGCAACTTTGAAGGAAACACGAGCAGCCCGAGCGTCACAAACATGGCAATCTGCATCAGCCATGCTAATCCTGCGTGAAAACGTATCAAATTCTTTTTGTAAAAGAAATCCTTTCTCGAAAGCAAAAGGCCCGCCAAATAAACAGCCAAAAATCCATTTCCTCCCACTGTTTCGGCAGCCGCATAGGCGAGCAGTACGAGAGAAAATGTGAGCACGGCATACAGGCCTTCATACTCCAGACGCAAACGATCAATGGCTCTGAGAAAAAGTTCTGCAAAAAGCCATCCCGCAATGAGGCCGAGAGCCATCTGCTTGAAGAACATCCCGACCAGGAAATACCAGGGCATGGCGGTATTCTGAATTAACTGGATCATCCCTAAGGTCAAAAAAACAGCCATCGGATCATTGCTTCCGGATTCCAGTTCCAAAAGCGGACGAAGCTGTCCCTTTAGACTTATATTTTTAGAACGAAGAATAGAAAAAACCGCCGCCGCATCCGTGGAGGAGATAATGGCTCCGAGCAGTAAACCTTCTTTAAGAGGAATTTTGAATATCCACGAGGCAAAGATCCCGACCACAAAAGCAGTGATCAGAACACCCAGCGTGGAGAGTGTGATCCCTTTGGCAAAGACGCGTTTTGCTTCGCCAAAATCCGTTTCCAGACCGCCCGAAAAAAGGATAAAAGAAAGAGCGATGACCCCGATGATCTTGGCCAAGGCAGCATTATCAAAATAGATCCCGCCGATCCCCTCGGATCCGGCCAGCATCCCGATCGCGAGAAAGAGCACCAGCGAAGGAATGCTGAACCGGTCGGAAAGCTTGCTCGACAAAACCCCCAAAAATAAAAGCAACGCCGCCGCCAGAAGCATTTGCTCTGAAGAAATACCCCAAGCGACATTAAACATTACATAATCCCCGTGTCACAAGTTTTAACCGAACGGATGATCAGGCCTCCTGACCATAGTTCTTTTTCATATGTTTCAAAACATCAGAATCCGGAGACAGAAGCAAAGTCGTTTTATCCTGAAACCCTTTTTCATAGGCTTCTAAACTACGCACGAACGTGTAAAAAATCGCGTCTTGCCCGTACGCTTCAGCGTAGATTTTGGTGGCAACAGCGTCACCTTCACCGCGCAGTTTCTGACTTTCCTCATAGGCCTTAGCCATCAGGATCGTTTTGTTTTTGTCGGTCTCGCCGCGGATCTTAAAAGCTTCTTCTTCTCCCTCAGAGCGGTACCTCTTTGCGATCCTTTGGCGCTCTGCCTTCATTCTCGCGAAAACGCTCTCTTGGACCTCCTGAGGGAGGTCCGCGCGTTTGATCCTCACATCCACGAGCCCAATGCCAAACTTTGTCGCCTGCTTCCGGGCATTCCCCGCGATGGTTTCCATGATGTTCTCACGCTCGCTTGCAATGATCTTGCTAAAGTCATGGCTTGCAAGCTCCCGGCGCATTTCCGAGAACACGATGTCATCAAGACGCGCCTTGGCTCCCGCAAGATCGTTGACGGTTTTGTAAAAAAGGAGCGGGTCCACAATTTTCCACCGGGTCACGTGATCCGCAACAAGCCTTTTTTTATCGAGTGTCAGATATTCCGCCGGCAACGCGCCGCTCGTGAGGATCCTTTTTTCAAAAAAGTTGGCCTCTTCCAGAAGAGGGATCTTGAGCTTCAATCCAGGATGCTGGAGGGTCCTTCTGTATTCTCCGAGACGCGTGATCACCACTTGATTTGTTTCATCCACAATAAAAACCGTGGAAGGGATAAGGAATGCCATCGACAGGATCACAATGGGCCAAAACCGTAATAGCATCGCCGCATTCATGACATCACCTCTTTCTTTCTGGAAAGCCCCGCAGGATCGGAAGAACCCTGGAGCGAATCAAGAAATGAAGTATTTTGTAAAGGAAGGAGCGGAAGAACATTCGCACCTGCCTGAGGATCGACAACCACCTTGTTTGCGGCCGGATAGATCCGCTCCAGAGTCTCGATTTGCAAACGGTTCCAAGTCACTTCCTTGGCTTTCTGATATTCGGCGAGAAGGGCCGTAAAACGAGCGGCATCCCCTTGGGCTTTGAGGACACGCTCTTCTTTGAAAGCTTCGGCTCCGCGAAGCATCTTTTGCGCCTCGCCTCGCGCGCGAGGAATCAGATCTTCCTGGTATCCCTTCGCCTCATTGATCAGCCGTTCACGGTCTTCCCTCGCCCGGACCACTTCGTGAAATGCGTCTTTCACTTGATCGGGAGGATCGACTACCTGAAGCCGGACCTCCGTGATCACAAGACCGGATTCATAAGCATCCATAAGACGCTGCAGGAATTCCCGAGTCTCTTCCTGGATTTTTTGACGACCCACAGTAAGCGCATCATCGATGGTAGCTCGACCCACCGCACTGCGAAGCGCCACTTCCGTCGCGGTAAAAAGAGTCCCGTCGGGATCGTAAAGCCGGAAAAGATACTTTGTGGGGTCGCTCACCTTGTACTGAACGATGATCTGGGCCTCAACCATGTTCTCATCACCCGTAAGCATCATGGCGTCCGAGCGGCCTCCCCTGCGGCGGCTATATTCAGAATTTTCACGGCCCTGCATGCCGAAGCCCACCTCGATCCTCCGGACCTGCTCCACGTTCACAATATCGACTTTGTCGACAGGCCATGGCATCCGCCAATTGAGCCCCGCACTGGCCACACGGATCTTTTTCCCAAACTGCCGGATGATCCCTTGCTCGCCGGGTTTGACGATAAAAAAACCGCCCACAAGCCATAACACGATGATTAAAACAGCAAGCATGGACACCGTGCCCGGTTTTCTAATGAAATTGTTTATCCAATAAAGAATCTGTTCGTCCGGACTTGAGTATTCAGCGTTCATCTTCTTACCTCCAGGGTTATAAAACTCCGTCTATGCGCAACATACACACTTTTTAGTTTCTTGAAATTATCATTGGGATTACTCGACCCGTAAAGGACTTTTGTCTTATCCGAATTTTAAGAGATCCCTAATGAAGGACATATTTAACAACCCAAAACCCTCCGATCAAAAGAGCACAAAACAAAAGCGAGACGAGGTTGAAATATTTCTCTATAAAAGTACGGATACGAGGGCCAAAAAGATAAAGCATGCCTGCCACCAGTATGAATCGCCCGCCCCGTCCGAAGATCGATGCCACGATGAAACGCCACGGATCGATGGATGCCACCCCCGCGGCAATGGTGAATATTTTATAAGGAATGGGTGTGAATCCCGCGGCAAAAACAATCCAGAAATCATATTGCTGGTAAAGATGCTGGACCTTCATAAAAACAGTTTCTGAAAAAATATACGTAAAAAACCATCCCTGGACCATCTGCCATCCCCCGAATCCTATTCCATAACCGGCGATACCGCCCAACACCGAGCCCACAAGGCAGATCCAAAAATAGCGGAACCATTTGGCCCTTGAGGCCAACACCATGGCGATCAGAAGCACATCCGGCGGAAGCGGAAAGAATGAAGATTCTGCGAAGGCCACCCAAAAAAGCGCCCGCTCGGCATGCGGCAACTCCGCCTGCTTCAGACCCCAATCATAGAGTTTCCGGAATAACTTCATGATTTCGAATTTCTGCTTTCTTGCATTTTAGGATTTTTACGCGGACAGCTTTAAAATCAAACGGGCATCTTCGTGATACACTCCTGGGCCCGCAAAGCGGCGACACCCGGGACTGCCACTCCGACGCCTTTCAGCAGGTTTCCGTGAATATCCTTTTTGCCTTGCTCGTACAGGATACAATCAATACCCTCTTTCTCCAAGCACGTTTGGATTGAACGCGCTTCATCCATGGAAGCCGTCTCATAAACCTGTTTCCAGATCTCCCGTGAACCTTCTTGAAGGCCGGATTTTTTTCTTTGGGACGCGTCGGGCAAAGCCCTGCCAGGCTGTGAAGAAAACGGCCTTCCCTTCCTGGATATAAAATAGATGATCATGCCGGCGATCATCATGTAAGCAATCAATGCAGCCATGCTAAACCTCCTCACAAAAAAGCGCTAACCTAGAAAACCGTTATAGAGATACTAGGGAGCAACCTCTTGAATCACTTGCCCTCGAGATGCTTATTCAGCCGAAACCAGTAAAAACTATGCGGCCCCAAGGTTAAAAAATAAGGCAGTTCGCCAATCTTCGGAAACCTTACATTCCCCCAAAGCTCCAAAGGCTCCCATCCGTCATAGTGCTTGAGATCAAGTTCGACCGGTTGAACATAACGAGACAGGTTATTCACAATCAAAATGGTTTCATCTTCATAGACACGGATATAAGCCAGGATCTTCGGGTTTTTGTGCTGAAGAAATTCGATCGTTCCGCGACCAAAGGCCTTTAAACTCTTGCGAACCCGTATCATCCGTTTCGTCCAGTTGAGAAAGGAAGACTGTGTCATGCTTTGGGCTTCAACGTTGATAGCCTGATAACCATAAACGGGATCAATAATCAAAGGCGCATAAAGCTTGTCAGGTTCCACGGTCGAAAAACCCGCATTCCTGTTCCCATTCCACTGCATGGGCGTTCTGACTCCGTTTCGGTCCCCGAGATGAATATTGTCCCCCATGCCGATCTCGTCGCCATAGTAAATCACCGGAGTCCCGGGAAGACTGAAGAGAAGACTATTAAGAAGTTCCATCTGCCGCCGGCCATTATTCATGAGGGGCGCCAGCCTCTTGCGAATCCCGAGATTGAGTCTCGCTTTCGGATCAGCGGCGTATTCCTTATACATGTAGTCCCGCTCCTCCTGCGTCACCATTTCAAGTGTCAATTCATCGTGATTGCGGAGAAAGAGTGCCCACTGGCAATTCTCGGGAATCGAAGGTGTTTGCTTCATGATTTCGGTGATTGGTGTGTTGTCTTCTTTCCGGATGGCCATAAAAATCCGGGGCATGAGAGGAAAATGAAACGCCATGTGGCACTCATCCCCATTGCCAAAATAGGGCCTCACATCAACAGGCCACTGATTCGCCTCCCCGAGCAGCACCTTGTCCTTAAAAGATTTATCTAATTGAGCCCGTAAGCCTTTAAGATAAGCATGCGTTTCGGGCAGGTTTTCACAATTGGTCCCATCATGCTCAAAAAGATACGGGACCGCGTCCAGCCGAAAACCATCAACGCCCATCTTGAGCCAAAAGAACAGCACATCGTGCATAGCCTTCTGCACCTCCGGATTATTGTAATTAAGATCGGGCTGGTGGCTGAAAAAACGGTGCCAATAATACTGCCCGGAGACAGGATCATAGGTCCAGTTGGATTTCTCCGAATCAGTAAAAATAATCCTGGCGTCCTTGTATTTCTCCGGATCATCGCTCCAAACATAAAAATCCCGTTTGGGCGCGGTCCTGGAAGAACGGGCTTCAAGGAACCAGGGATGAACATCCGATGTGTGGTTCATCACAAGTTCAATGATGACCCGGATCCCGCGCCGGTGCGATTCCTTGATAAAGTTTTGAAAGTCTTTCATGGTCCCGTATTCCGACGCAATTTCTTCGTAATACGCAATGTCATACCCGTCATCCTTCATCGGAGACCGGTAAAAAGGCAGGAGCCAAATGCAGTTGATGCCGAGATCCTGAAGATAATCCAGCTTTTGGGTAAGGCCGGGGAAATCCCCGTAACCGTTTTCGTTGCTGTCGAAAAAGGTTTTCACGTGCAGTTCGTAAATGATCGCGTCCTTATACCACAGGCTATCTTTCGACATATTTACAGAGCGTTCTCTCTCCGAAGTTTCATGACCTCTTTTAAAAAAACAAAAACTTCATCGGAGGAATGAAGACCGTATTGAGCTTCCGTGGGCTCTGAGGTTTTGTCGGTCACTCGGATCGTTATACCGTTTTTCTTGATAGCCTTAAAGCCGTCTTCATCTGTAATGTCATCTCCGATATAGACAGGCAGAACATTTTTTTCAGCTTTGCTCACCACACGGCCCAAAAGCCATAGGGCCGTCCTTCCCTTGTGCCATTCGGTCGGAGGGCGAATCTCCCAAACCTTTTTCCCTTCAGCGAGAACCAGTTGAGAGTTTGAAAGAAAATCTCCGACTTCCCGAAGCAAAATCATTTTCAAAAAATCAATCTTTTCTTCAGGTGCCTGTCGATAATGAACGCTGACACTGTAAGTTTTATCTTCGACCAACACCTCAGGGAAAAAGGCATAAGCATGTTCCAAACGATGAATAAGTTTTTTAACGATACTTTTAAATGCTAGAGCTGATGGATGAACCCCTTTCATCCTGATTCCTTCTATTTCGAGGCCATGATTGCCCGCATAGATGATCCCGGGAATACCCACACGATGCTTAATGTCCTCCAATCCCCTTCCGCTAATGATTGCCATCCGTGTATTCTTTTGTTTGGAAAGGTTGAGAAGAATTAATTTATGATGCAGCGCCAATTTTGCCATGGCAGGACGAGCCACTATCGGTGTCAGGGTCCCATCATAATCAAGAAAAAAGAATAAACGGGCTGCCGAGGCGATCTTTTCCATAACTTTTTTATTCATTTTTTCCATAATGCTTTTCTCTAAGTTAAAAGGACTTGATCAGCGCGGTGATCATGTCCGCGGCCCAACGGTAAATGTTATACTCTTTCACGATTTGGCGCATTTTGCGCATGCGCTCGCGCTTTTCTTCCGGCAGCATGGTCACCGCCTGATGGATGGCTTCCGCAGTTCCTTCAATATCATAAGGATTCACCAGAAGCGCACTGGAGAATTCATAACTTGCACCCGTAAAACGGCTCAGGATCAAGACGCCCTCCTCATCTTCGCGCGCCGAAACAAATTCCTTGGCCACAAGGTTCATCCCGTCGTGAAGGGAGCTGACAAGGCAGAAATCCGCAAGCCGGTAAAAATCAAATATTTTCTTCTGGCCATGATGCTCTTCTAAAAAAAGGATGGGCTTATAATTGCCTTTTTGAAATCGCTGATTGATCTTTTCAACCAATTTCTCGACTTCTTTAAGATGATCCTGATAACTGCCGATCAAAGTCCGGGAAGGCGCGCCTAATTCAACAAAGACAAGTTCCCCCACGAGATAAGGATATTTCTCAAGAACACGCTCTATGGACCGGAAACGTTCCAACAGGCCTTTTGTGTAATCGATACGATCCACTCCAATACCGATCTTCTTCCCCTTTAAACCGTATTCCTGACGCAATGGTTCTAAGGGATCTTTTCCGGTTTCTTGCATCTCGATATTGGGAGTCCCGGAAATGCTGATCGGGAAGGGGCGCACAACACTTGTCTTTCCGCCTCGGGTCACTTCAAAGCTCGACCAGTTGATCTTACATTCCAATGCGTGATCCACTGTATCAAGAAAATTATTGCAGTGAAACTGCGTATGAAAACCAATGAGATCACTTCCAAGCATTCCTTCGAGGATTTCTTCCTGCCAGGGACAGATCCCGAACGCTTCGGCATTCGGCCACGGAATATGCCAGAAAATCGCGATCTTGGCATCGGGTCTTTTCTCTTTGATCATTTTGGGAAGAAGCGCAAAATGATAATCCTGGATCAGGATCATGGGAGGCAAGTCGTCCAGTTCTTCCAGAAGAGCTTCCGCAAAATCCCTGTTGACTTCCCGGTAATAATTCCAGTCTTCGATCCGGAACACGGGGCGTACATGACTGATATGACAAAGAGGCCAGAGACCTTCATTGGAAAAGCCGTAGTAATAGCCTTTTTCTTCTTCAGGCGTAAGCCACATGCGCTTAAGCGTAAAGGTTGGTTTCCATGGAGGCACCCTGATTTTATTTTCTTTGTTCACCACCTCTCGGTCCGCATCCCCAGCACCATGCGCAATCCAAAGACCGCCCGTCGCTTGAAGCACAGGATCCAAGGCCGTGACGACACCGCTTGCGGGAGTAATACACTCGATCTCACTGCCCTTCTTAAGATGAATATACGGTTCACGGTTTGATATCACATATAATTGTTTTCCCTGGAGTTTTGATTTCAGATAATCCTTGAGACGCTCTTTTGTCCAAATAGTGCCCTCCGCATTCACGATACGGGACTGTTCGATCAGGTCAAGACGGGCCGCCTTGAGGCTGGCCGCCATGTGACTGACCCCATAAAGAAGCTTCTCAATATCACTTTTATCCTGAAGGGCCTTCGATGCTTGAGACGACTCACCTCCAACCGCCCGTCGCACCAATTCGGCAATCCGAGCGATAGGACCGGTCACACTCCAGCGAATCACAAAAAGAGACACGATCGATAGAATCATCGCCAAAATAGAAAATGTGATGGCCGATTGTTTCCAAAATTCCCTCATCTGTCTGACGATGAAAGTCCGGTCGTGAATCAGCCCCAACGCTCCGACAAGATCATCCCCCTTGGTCAGTGGAACCGCATGATAATTGACTTTACGGCCCGCCCATTTACTGTTGATATCGATAGGAGCATTCTGATCGATCACCTTCAGGGATTCTTTTTTGAAAAGATCTTCGGCCACCAACTCGGTAGGAAGCGCAAGCCGGAGACCATCTTTCATATCCACAATAACGCCCACTAGCCGTTTATGCCCTTGGAATTTTTCAAGAAATTTCTGAACGCGATCAGGCTGGTCCGTGCGTTCAAGAAAAGATTCGACCGCTTCTTTGAACGATTTGGCAAGAACGGTGGCTCGGAGACGTAACTCTTCATTTAAACGTTTTTCTTCATTTTTGGATTGAAAATAGGAAAAACTCGCTACCACAAGGATCGTGGCCATTAAAAGCGAAATAATCAAACGAAAAGTGAGTCTCATGCCTCTGCTCCGTCCCCGCGTGTTTTAAAGATTTCCGCTTGCTTCGCACCCCAGTAAAGCGTCCTGTGAGGGAAAGGAAACTCGATCCCTAGTTCGTCAAAGCGGTTCTTGAGGCGGCGACGAAACTCGCGCGCGACCTCCCACTGCTTGATAGGAAGCGTTTTGATCCGGAATTTGACTATCACCTGGGAATCGCTGAAGTCGTCAATCCCCAACATTTCCAGATCTTCTAGAATCAATTTACCAAAATAAGGGTCCTTTTTCATTCCAAGGCCTAGCGTTTTAATTTCCGACATCACCCGATCCACATTTTCCTTGTAGGCAATCCCTACATTCAGGACGGCCTGGGAATATTTTTTTGTGAAATTGACAACGGATTTAATTTCACCGTTTGGGATATAAATCACCCGCCCCTCCAAATCCCTCAACTGCGTCATCCTCAAATTGACGGATTCCACTAACCCGCCGTGTTCTCCGATCTTCACAACATCATTGACGTGGTACTGCCCTTCAAAAAGAATGAAGAGTCCGTTGATAATATCGCGAATCAAATACTGCCCTCCGAAACCAAAGGCAAGCCCTGCGATCCCGGCTCCGGCTAAAAGCGGCGCCACATTAATCCCGAAGTTCTCAAGCAGCATGTAGAGCCCTGTGGCAAGGATCAGGATCGACCCCAGCCAATGGATCACGTGAGAAATCGTTTTAAACCGCAAAGTCGTTTCACTTTCGCGGATCGCTTCCTTTTGAGAGATAAAAGCCTCAAATTTCTTGCGTCCCAAGCAGAGCAGACGGAATAAAAGCCAACAAAAAAATAAAATGACAAGGGTCTTTATCATCTTGCCCGCCCAAGCGGAATTAAGAAACTCTTTCCAATTCATTTCACTGAGATTCATGATATCTCCTCAAAAAACAGCGAAACAGTTTTATTTATCCCGTTCCCCTGGTTTTAAATCCGCCATGTTTCTATCGAGCGGCCCCCTGAAGCAGGGGTTGTCGCACAGTTATTGCGAAACAATTATTTTATTGCATTCTATGTAGAAAAAGAAAAACCGCTATCCGACTTTTTTATGTCAGATGGCGGCCCGACCATCAAAACTGCTCCTCCTGGAGATTCCTCCAGAACCCGCTTTTTAATTTTAGTTTTGTTATTTTCTCGCGTTACTCAAAGAAGGTCAAGCGCTATTGAAAAATCTTCTTCAAAAAAGAGCCGTCTAGAAGCGTGCTAACGAATTGAGCCGGATAATCCGCGGCCGGACAGCAAGTGCTTGCCTGATTCTTCCCATGAAACGAAAGATAGATGAGCTCACATTGCGCTTTTATGGGACTATTCCAGTTTCAGCAAGTTTATCTTGATGGCAAGTTTTGAGATGTGTTCGCGATCAGCTGAAACTGGCCGGGTGAAACTGGAGGCCGTTTTAGAGATAGTAGGCAAGATTTGGATGAAAGTAAGGGGGATCAGATGGGCTGCAAACTAAAAATCCCCCGGTGTCCTCGGGGGATTTTATCTCTGCGGTTCAGAGATAGAAATAAAAAGTGACGCGCTCACGTTATGTTCGTGTCATACGATCTGAAAGCGCTGCGCATTATATCATGGATAACTAATACTACTATGTGTATGTATGCCACCGAAGAGATTCCGGTATAGACCGACCTCCTCTTTGTCCGGACATGTCCGTAGTATAGAAATCCGCCAATTTTGTCCGGGTTTTTGAGGGACAAATTTCTGCAACTTATTCTTGCTGAATCAGATGCAAAATGTCCGCGCCAAAGACCCGGACATTTTGAATAAATGAAGGGATTTGGGACTTATTGTCCCACTAGTTTTAGGGGGAAAACTCTTAACTGTTTTTGAGGAACCGCTTGATATCGTCGTGATTCCCGGCGAGGACAAACTCGACCAAATCTCCCTTCCACCGGAAAAGGATCCTGGCTTTGATCCCCTTCCGGACTTCCCAGTAATCTCCCATCAGCCGCTTGAGCCCTAGCCCTTGGTGGATCTGCCGGTCCTTGGAAAGTACATCGATCAACTGTCCCGCCGCCTCTTTGACTTCCTCCTTGTCAGGAGAATGAAGCGCTTTGATCGACCGGTCGAAAGACGGCTTAAACTCAAATCTCATAGACCGGCGACATGTTTCTTAGCCGCTTCAGCCGATGCATAGACCGCCCCCTTTTCCGCGACTTTCTTCTCGATCTTCTGCCACTCCCCTGGGGTATAAGGGGACTGCGCCGTTACGGAACAGGGCATCATAATGATCCCCTCTTTTGTGATACCAAAAGCCACGGCCGAACCCTTCTGCAGCCCGAGGATCTTTCGCACGCTGTTCGGGATCGTAACCTGGCCCTTTGATGTCATCTTTGTCGTTTCAATAATCGTCATGGTTTCAGCTCCTTTGTATGAATTCCTTACTTTCCTACAATAAGGATAACCTACTTGGGAGCCGCTGTCAAGGTGTGCATCATCATTTATATAGTATGAGTCCGAACCTTAAGCTCCTCAAGAATCTGAAGGCCGACCTGCTTATACTGGCCTGGTGATTGGTACTGAGAGGTGAGAATAGACAGAAACTCGCGGAGCAGACTCCAAAAAAACTATTCGCACCGGAGATTGTGTAACCCATGTCACCGGTACGAAGTGTTCCCCATGTCTTCGGTATGGACCGAATTTAATAACGAAAGACCGCATCAGGCTCTTGAGATGAAATGTCCGCGTGAGATCTACGAGCCTTCTCCACGGCCGTATCGCGGGCTCCAGGAAGTCGAATACCCCTTTCATGATCGTACGATCACCGTA